>OBLI01003012.1_pt1 | contig 13482 bp, 16 predicted proteins | sample 1519701 | NCBI WGS metagenome assembly OBLI01 (sample SAMEA3663005, study PRJEB22513) | pig gut metagenome | biome: pig gut; feature: pig-associated habitat; material: faeces | place: France | collected 2012 | reverse complement strand
GCGGTTGTAAATGGTCGGGTTGCTGGGAGCAGTAAGCGCTGATATAGAAATCAAGCAGTATTTGGTTTTGCATAACGCCGTAGACGATGCGGCTGCACAGCGCCGCGTCCGGCCCGGACAGGCCATCCCGGCTAAGCTGGGCTTTCAGAGCGGCGTCCGCCCAGGCGCCGTTGCTGCGGCAGCTCACCAGCACCCGCAGAGCTGTGGCACGGGCATTCTGATTCATTCCCGTCCTCCCCTGCGGTTGTTATTCCGCGTCAGAAAAATCAGCACATAACGCAAAAGCTGCAGAGCAGACATCAGCAGCGCGGCCACATAGGTCAGCGCCGCCGCCCGCAGGACCTTCCGGGCACCGAAAAGCTCCTCGTTATCCAGGAGCATCTGTCCCTCCAGGGTTTCCAGAGCACGATGCGAGGCATTGAATTCCACCGGCAGCGTCACCAGTTGGAAGAAAGTCGTCAGAGAGAACAGCAGGATGCCGACGAGAAACAATCTTTGATTGTAAAGGATCAACCCAAGCAGCAGCAGGATAAAGGAAAACTTGGAGCCGATCTGCGTTGCGGGGACGATGGCGTTCCGCAGGCGGATAGGACCATACCCCACCGCGTACTGCACCGCGTGGCCCGCCTCATGGGCTGCCACGCCCACCGCCGCCACAGTAGGTGTGTTGTATACATTTTCGGAAAGATAGATGGTGTTGTCCCGGGGATCATAGTGGTCCGTTAGATTCCCCCGGCAAGGCCGGATGCCCACGTCGTAGACACCATGGGCCCGCAGGACCGCCTCCGCCGCCTGGGCTCCGGTGAGCCGTCTGTGGTTTTGGACGGCGCTGTACCGCCGAAAGTTCCCGCTGACCTGAAACTGTGCCCACAGCGACAGAAGAAAAACAGGAATCAGGAGAATGAAATAAATGTTATCCACCAGAAAAGTGCCGTATCCGCCGTAACCAGGGGTGTAATAAGGCATAATATCCCTCGCTTATACTAGGTTTTGCTCCGTAAAAAACAGTATTATATTTGGATTGGATGTCCCAGCAGATAGGCAGCAGCGGCCATGCGCTTGCCGCCCTCCGCCTGGAGTTCCGTGATAAACAGGCTCTTCCCGTCACCGCAGGCCACCTCGATTCCCGCCTTCCCGGCAGTCAGGACGGTACCGGGGGCCTTGTCAGTTTCGTGGCCGGGAGCCGTTCGATAGACCTTGAAGCGCTGTCCGGCCAAAATCGTGGAAGCGCAGGGCCAGGGAATAAGACCCCGAACCTGGCAGTCAATGGCACGGGCGGAACGGCTCCAGTCGATGGGAGACATCTCTTTGGAAAGCATAGAGGCGTAAGTCTGTTTGCTCTCATCCTGAGGCATACGGCTGGCGGTGCCGTTTTGCAGCGCCGTTACGGTCTCAGACAAGGCCTCTGCGCCCAACTCCGCCAGGCGCGTGGTCAGCGCCAGAGCATCTTCATCCTCGCCGATGGCCGTCGTCTTCTGCAAGATCACATCGCCGGCATCCAGTTCCTTCGCCATATACATGATGGATACGCCGGTCTCTGCTTCGCCGTCCAGAATGGCCCAGTTGATGGGCGCCGCGCCCCGGTACTTGGGCAGCAGGGACGAATGGACATTGATGGAACCATACTTGGGGAAGTTCAAAATGTCCTCCGGCAGGATTTTTCCGTAGGCCGCCACCACGATCAGCTCGGGGGACAATTCCTCCACGATGGACATCGCTTCGCCGTCCCGCATTTTCAGCGGCTGATAAACCGGCAGTTCTTGCGTTAAGGAATATTCCTTTACAGGAGAGAAGGCGAGTTTATGTCCGCGATTCTTCGGCTTATCCGGCTGGGTAAATACGCCGCAGACCTCATGGCCGTCCTCCACCAGGCGCTTCAGAGACGCCACGGCAAAATCCGGCGTTCCCATAAACAGGATTCGCATGGGCTTACTCCCCTTCCTCTGCTTCCAGGTACTTCCGCAGTTCTTCGTCCGACAGGAAGTGATCGATGTGCTCGGTATACAGGTGGCCGTCCAAATGCTCCAGCTCGTGGCAGAAGCAGCGGGCGTTCAGGCCCTCTCCCTCCACCTCGAACCACTCACCGTAGCGGTCCTGGGCACGGACACGGACCTTTGCCGGTCTGGTGACGATCCCCCACTTACCGGGAACACTGAGGCAGCCTTCCAGTCCGGTCTGTTCGCCGCTCTGGGCCACGATTTCGGGGTTGACGAGTTCCAGATACTCTCCGGAGGCCTCATCCATCACAATGCACAGGCGGCGGAGCACACCCACCTGGGGCGCGGCCAGACCGGCACCGTTGGCGTCCGCCAGGGTCTCCGTCATGTCGTCCAGCAGCTCATGGAGCCGCTTGTTGAATGAAGTCACGGGACGGCACACCTTTGTCAGGCACTCGTCGCCCTGCTCTACAATTTTGCGCAATGCCATTACTTTTATCCTCCTCGCTCATTCCAGCGTATTACAGTCTGCAAATATATTCAATCCGCGGTTGGCTCGGTCATTGGCAAATTCTTTCAGCAGCCAACTGATTTTTTCCCGCGTGGATTTGTCGTTCTTTCCCACCAGCACGCAGCGGTAGCGAAAACGGTTGTTCAGCTTCAGCACTGGCGCGGGCGCAGGACCCAGCACCTCCACAGCGCTATTGTCTATAAACAGCTTCCGCAGCTGCTCCCGCACTCCGGCGGCGGCCCGTAAAACGGCACCTTCCTCCGTGCCGGAAACAGTAAACGTAAAGAGGTCCGCAAACGGCGGATAGCGCCGCATCCGGCGCATCCAGATCTCGCTTTCGTAAAAGCTGTTATAGTCCTGTCGGGCCGCACTCTGGATGACATCATTGCCGGGCGTGTAGGTCTGGATAACGGCCCGGCCCAGCTTACTGCCCCGTCCGGCCCGGCCCACAACCTGTGTCAACAGGCTGAAGGTCCGCTCCGCCGCCCGGTAATTGTCTACATACAGGGAAATGTCGGCGGCCAGAACGCCCACCAGGGTCACGTTTTCAAAGTCCAATCCCTTAGCCACCATCTGTGTGCCCAAAAGGATGGGAACCTGCTCTTTTTCAAAGCGGTTCAGCAGTTTTTCGTGGCCGCCCGCTGCGGTATCCGCGTCCATCCGCAGGATACCCGTCTCCGGGAAAAGCTCCCGAAGCTCCTCTTCCACTTTCTGGGTTCCAGCGCCGATGTGCTTCACGATACCGCCGCACTCCGGGCAGACATCAAAAGCCCGCTGGGAGTGACCGCAATAGTGACACATAAGCCGCCCATTGGCGGAGTGGTAAGTCATAGGTACGCTGCACCGGGGGCACTCCGGCACATAGCCGCATTCACCGCAGAGCAGCATACGGCTGCTGCCGCGGCGATTCAAAAAGAGAATGCTCTGTTCGCCGCTGGCAAGGTTTTTCTCAAGTTCTTCCCGAAGCACCCGGCTGATAAGCCCCGGATTACCCTCCCGAATCTCCTCCCGAAGATCCGCTACCATGACCTGGGGCAAAGCCCCTTCGTTATATCGGCGGTGCAACAGAAGCTTGTGATAGCTTCCCTGCTCCGCGGCCCAGGCAGTTTCCACGGTTGGTGTGGCGGAACCCAGCAGCAGAGTGGCATCATGTTTGGCGCAAAGGTATTTTGCCACATCCCGGGTGTGATACCGGGGCGGATTTTCCGACTGGTAGCTGCTCTCCTGTTCTTCATCCATGATAATGAGACCCAGGTTTTTCAGCGGCGCGAAAATCGCCGAGCGGGTACCCAGCACCACCCGGACCTCTCCCCTTCGGATGCGTTTCCACTGGTCATAGCGCTCTGTCATATGGAGGGAGCTATGGAGCATGGCCACATCGCTGCCGAAGTAAGAGGTGAACTTCCGCATCATCTGAGGCGTCAGTACGATCTCTGGCACTAAAACGATGGCGGTTTTTCCCTGCTGCAAAATCTCCTGCACCAGCCGCAGATAGACCTGGGTCTTTCCGCTGCCGGTGACGCCGTGAAGCAAGGCCACCTCCCCGTTGGGATGTGCCACAAGCTCCATGACTGCCTCAAAGGCCGCCTGTTGTTCGCTGTTGAGGATGATGGGTAGACCGGGCTCGATTTGCTTTGCTTCCGGAACCCGCAGTTCCTCCTCATCGGAAAAAGTCAGGATCCCGGATTTTTCCAACCCACGCAAAGTCTGCATGGAAGCGCCGGTAAAGTAACAGATATCAGCGGCAGAGGCCTTGCCTGTGGAGGCTAAAAGGCGCACTACCTCATAGCGCATCGGCGCTGAACGCCGGCGTGCTTCTGTCAGCGCCAGAGCGTCTTCCGCGCTGACAGCCAACTCCGCCATACGGCGGGTCTTGTCACTGATCCTGCGCTTTGCGGCGGTCTCGCACCGAACGAGACCCGCCTTCCGTAGCGATTTCAGTACGGTCTGCACCTGCTCGCCGCACAAGCTTCGCAGTGTCTCCAGCTCGCACTGTCCTCCATTGGCCGCAAGCGTCTCCCATACGGGGCCGCCGCCCTTGACGGACTGTGCTTTCTCTCTGCCTTCCGGATCGTCAGTGAGAAACCAGGTTTCCCGGAAGCGATACCAGAGCCCTGCGGGCAGGATCGCTTTCACAGCCTCGAACATAGTACAGAAATACCGCTGACGCATCCACAGAGCCAGGGCGATACCGTCCTGGTCCAGGACAGGCTCCCGGTCCAGGATGTTCATCAGGGGCTTCAGTCCCTTCACTTTCTCTCCGGTGCCCTGGGCCAGAATCATGCCTTCAGACTCCCGGTTGCCCCGGCCAAAGGGAACGGTGACCCGAACTCCGGGTACCGCCGCATCCAGCAGGGACTCGGGCACCAGATAGTCATAGGGCTTATCAATGGAATAGGGCGCGGCGCTGACTGCGACTTTTACAATGACAGCGGTCTCCATGCCTCGCCCTCCCCTTGTCGTTTACGCGTTTTCTTCTTCGATAGTCAGGTCCATCTGCGTGGCGTCCAGCTTGCCTTCAGCCACCTCATTGATCGCCAGGGTCACCGGCTTTTCATCCAGGTGCTCGCCGATTTCCTCAGCGTTCTCGGCGATCTGGCGGGCACGGCGTGCCACTACGTTCACCAGCATATAGCGGTTAGGCACATAGCTTGTCAGCTTATTCATTGCGGGATACAGCATCATTGTGATCTACTTCCATTCTGCCGTTTGGCTAAATTTTTATATTTGATACCTGAAAAGGAGCGTCTTATCTTCCGCTGATGATTTCCATACGCTCCTTGGGCTTACAGTGCTCCGCCGTCATGATGGCGTCCAATTCCCGTACTGCGTTTTCCACAGTGTCGTTAATGACAAAATAATCGTAGGTATGGGCCGTCTGGAACTCCACCTTGGCCCGCAGAAGGCGCTTCTGAATCTTATCCTTACTGTCAGTCCCTCGTTCAGTAAGACGGCGCTCCAGCTCTGCCCAGCTTGGCGGGGCAATAAAGATTCGTACCGTGTCGGGCCGCTTGCTGGTGACCTGAATGGCGCCCTGGACCTCAATGTCCAGAATGACGTCCTTGCCCTGGTCCATAGCCTCATCCACAAAGCGCTTGGGCGTGCCGTAAAAGTTGCCCACATACTCCGCATATTCCAGGAACTGATCCATGGAGATCCATTTGCGGAAAGATTCCACGTCCATAAAATGATAATGGATGCCGTCCAGTTCACCGGGACGGGGATCCCGCGTCGTGGCGGAAACGGAGAAATACACATTGGGCCGTCTCTCCAGCAACGCTTTTAACACCGTACTCTTTCCGACGCCCGAGGGGCCGGAGATAATGAATGTCTTTCCCTTTTTCATGCAGTTCCTCTCTCCTCTGCTTGCCCATCTCCCCCGCGAACGCCGAACTTCTCCGGCGGCAGGGCGGACAGGATCACATGGTCGCTGTCCATGATGAAGATGGAGGCGGTCTTGCGGCCGTAGGTGGCGTCGATCAGCATTCCGCGCTCCCGGGTCTCCTGAACCATCCGCTTGATAGGCGCGGAGTCAGGGCTGACGATGGCAACCAGCCGCTCCTCACTGACCAGGTTTCCAAATCCGATATTGATGAGTTTCATACCGTCACTCCACGTTCTGCACCTGCTCGCGCATCTTCTCGACCTCGGCCTTCAGTCCTACAACCACCTGGGCGATGGCAACATCGTTGCACTTGGAGCCGATGGTGTTGGACTCCCGGTTGACCTCCTGGATCAGGAAGTCCATCTTGCGGCCCATGGGCTCGTCGGAGGCAATCATGGTACGCAGCTGGGACACATGGCTCCGCAGGCGGACGGTCTCCTCGTCTACGGCCACCTTGTCGGCGTAGATGGCGGCCTCGGTCAAAATCCGCTGCTCGTCGATGGTGGTGCTCTGAAGCACCTCCTGCATCCGCGCGGTCAGCTTGGCCCGATATTCCGCAACTGTCTCAGGAGAGCGCTTCTCCACCTGACTGGTGTAGTTTTCAATGTAAGTCAGGCGGTTGCCAATGTCCTCCGCCAATTTGGCGCCCTCTACGGCCCGCATGGCGTTATAAGCCTGCAAGGCCTCGTCCAGGACCGCGCACAGATCGGCGCTGACGGTCTCCAGGTCCTCGTCTGCCTTTGTGACGGTCAGCACATCCGGGAATCGGGACAGCGTCTCCGGCGTCACATGAGGCTCCGTTCCACAGACCTCCGCCAGCTCTCCCAAAGCTGCAGCATACTGGGCAGCCAGCTCGCGGTTGACGGTGACCTTCGCCACATCGGCAGCGGAGGCGTCCACCGTAATGAACACATCCACCTTTCCCCGGGAAATGGCCTTCTGCACATGCTGCTTCACCGCGTCCTCGGCGAAGCCGTACATCCGGGGCATCTTCACGGTGCAGTCCAGATAGCGGTTATTGACGGAACGCACCTCCACGGTGATGTCCCGCTTGTGCAGCATCTCTCTTGCCCGGCCATAGCCGGTCATACTCTTGATCACGATTTCTTCCTCCTATCTCTCAGCAGCAGAACCAGTACCCGCCGCCGTTGCAAAGCGTCCAGAGGCAGCACAGGGGCAGGCAGAGATTTCCGCCGCACGCTTCCGTTCCGAAAGGCTGACCGCCGGGCCGGTAAGCCGTCTGCGTACCGCGCTCCATGAACTCCAACGCCTGCCGATACTCGGCATTGCCGGGATCCATCTGGCAGGCCGTCTGATAGTAGCGTTTTGCCTCGTCCATCCACCCCCGGCGGTAGCACACAGCTCCCCGCAGGAAATTCCACTCGGCATTGTGGTCGCTGTAATTGGCCAGCAGCGCTTCCGCCCGGCTGATATTACCGGTCTGAATGGCAATGCGGACCTGCTGCAGCACGGAACTGCCGGAAGCGGACTGGCCACCGTACTGTTGATATCCGCTGTAACCGCCGGCGGAAGAATAACCGTTCCCGCCGGACCGACCGCCGCTTCGCATTTTGGTGATCTGCTCATAGGCGGCATTGATATCCTTCATTTTCTCCTGCGCCAGATCAGCCAGTGGATTGTCATGGTAGTTATCGGGGTGGTACTTTCGCGCCAGTTCCCGGTAAGCCCGTTTGACTTCTTCGTCCGTGGCGGTTTCCGGCACGCCAAGGATCTGATAAGGATCGTTCATGTGCTTTCCTCGACCTTCTTGCGTTTCTTTCTCTCCTCTTCCCGGTAGCCTGTCCGGAACGTACCGTCTAAAACAGCCTTACCCACATGGAAGAGTCCCTGATAAATCGTTGTTTCCAGAATCGGCGTCCAGACGCCGAAATCCCAAAGTTCAAATGCGGTGGCCATCATGCGGATGGAGTGATCCAGGGACAATGCGAACTCCCCACGGCTCTGCGGTGTCCATATGCCGTTCGACAGTCCGAACCGCAGCGCCACAGGATTATAGTTCCCATTCGCCGCATCTTTTTTCAGATCATCGGCCGCATCTACCAGATAGACCCACCGTCCCAGATGATATAAAAGCTGTTCCAGCACCCGCCGGCGAACGGGATCGTCCACTTCACCGGCTACGCTCCCCAGCAGTACAGCGAAAGCGTCCGACGCCTCGTCCATGGAAGCGCATTGTGCCTTTTCCAACGCCGAAAGCCGGGTGAGCTGGGTCCGTACCGCTTCATCAAAACCCGGCCGTATGGCGGCAGCCTTGCGGTAAGCCGGTTCCAATACAGCGGAGACCGCACGGTATTTCAGCCCGTGGAGCCAGTCATGGTCGGCTACGCCGTCGCGCAGCTGCCAATATGCCAGGATGACGCTCTCATCCGCCGCCAAAGACATTGCGGCCGTCGACTCCAGATATTCCCGGGGGCGGAGCGGGCTCGCAAAGCATCGGGCGGCGCTGGCCCCGCTTTCCTCCGGTTCCGAAAGCAGGATGGCCAAATAGGTGAAATCATAGTTCAGAATAAAGCGGGCCGCCTGGCCGTACCGCTGCCCAAGGGTGTGGCATAGTCCGCAGTACATGCGGCGAAACCGATCCTCTTCCGCTTTCGGCAAAGCCTGAAGCGGCGGCCTTACATAACCGAACATGTCTCAGAACAGGCGGACGATGGTAAAGGAAAGTCCTCCCCTAGCCCGCAGACGCCGGTCGTACAGAATGGCAAACCCGATGCCTGCCAAAAAGGCGACCACAGCCACAGTATACTGGATGGCCACAGCGGAAGTCAGAAAGGCCGTCAGCAGATATCCGGCCAAGAACAGTACCACAGGGATCAGGTAGACAAAGGCCACGATCCCCAGCATTTTCCGGGTACTGCTCTCCACCACTACCTTCTGTCCGGGGCGGGCTCCGATCGGATTGGCGGCCTTGGCATGGACTGATGCGCCGGAGACGCCGCAGCCGGCGCACTCCTCACAGTCATGGCCGCAGGCGGATTTACGGGGGACGGAGATCTCCGCATGGTCGGAATCAATGATACGTTCAACAGTTGCGATCTGGGTCATATTGTCTCTCCTGTGTTATGGTTCTTCCGCGGGCGGCTCCTCCGCCGCGGATTCCCGGATAGTTACCTGCACCTGGTACTTGCCCAGGATGCCGATATCACTGTTCCCCTTCACCGATACGGTAGCAGGGACTGTATAAGTGCCGGAGGCTGCGGAATAATCCGTCAGGTCAGCGGTCACGATCAGGTTTTCCGTGGTGATGTTTGCCACATTCGCAGCCGTACCAAATACCGTCACCAGCAGCTCCTCGGTCAGAATTTGCGCCTCCTTGCCTTCGGGCAGGGCCGCATACTGAATCTGGGTGGCAGTCACCTCGGAGGTAGCGAGATCATTGAATTTGATCTGCATAGTCGCCCGTGTGACGCCACTGAGATTCTGGCAGCCTTCGGGAATGATGATGGGATAACTGTATGTGGCGTAGGACTCACTGGAAACGCCTTCTTTCAGCAGATCCAGCAGGTCGAATTCACCCAGAACGATGGTATCCACATTTTTCAGCTTTCCGGCATCACCGGAAACAGTGATGGTAGCGGGCGTGATGGGAGCGTCCAGATTGCTCTTCCGCGCGCCCGGAGCTTCTTTGAAATCCACCACCAGCGTCAGTTCCTTGGTCACAAATACCGGCAGCGTGGCCTGGATAGTGTCCACGGTAGGATAGATGTTCTCATTCTCGATCAGATTATCATACCGGTCGTAGAACTGGATAGGCAGGTCCTTGGATACAGTCTCCACGGCGTTCTTGCCGATATCCAGGACAACCTTTGCGTAGCTGACAGGATTGATGTCCTTTGCCAGACCCCGGATCTCCAGCGTATCCTGGGAGAGCTGGATCTCCCCTGCGGAATAGCTCTCCGCGACATTGCCCACCAGCTCACAGCGGACATCCACCATGTTGCTGTTCAGTTCGCTGATGTTCACCGTAGCATTATAAAAGCTGCGGTCCATAATCGTCACATTGTTGTTCAGTGAGAATTTCCGGTCCGTGAAAGACAAAGACGTACCAATGCCCTGAACGCCCGCCCGGGATACGCTGGACAGGTCCACGGTCACCCGGATCTTGCTCCGATCAAGCCGTGTGACGACACGCCTGGCCCCCCGGAAGGTAAGGTCGATGGTCTGGCTGGTTCCATCCTGGAGCAGCATCAGTCCCCGGTCAGTCAGGGTATCCTCCGAGATGTACTCGATGGGAATGTCCGTGACCTTCTGCTCCACCAGGTAGGGACCGCCGCCATTGCCGAACTCGTCTACAAAGTACCAAATGGCAGCGGAAATCAGAATAGCCAGCAGGATATAAAAGGCTTTCCGTTTGTTCATCTTCTCATTCCGCATCGTCCGCACCTCCGTTCTTTCTGGTGCGCAGCAGATTCATCAGATTGAACTTCTGCTTGTCCGCATCGTCTGCGTCCTGCGGGAGCAGCTCGTTCCGCAGGAGGTTTTCCAGGGTCTCCGGCTTCAGATGCCGTTTCAGCATCCCGCCGATAGCCACAGAGATGGAACCGGTCTCCTCTGAAACGATGACCACCACCGCGTCAGAGTTCTCGCTCATACCGATGCCGGCCCGGTGCCGCATTCCCAGATCCCGGGAGAGATTCACATTCTTGCTCAGCGGCAGCATACAGCCGGCGCCCAGTACCCGCCCGTGGCGGACGATGACAGCGCCGTCATGCATGGGCGCTTTGACGAAGAAGATGTTTTTCAAAAGTTCGCTGGAAACGGCAGCATCCAGCACCGTTCCGCTGCGCACCATATCGTCCAGCAGGATCTCCCGCTCAAATACGATCAGGGCGCCGGTGCGGGACTGGGACATCTCGGTGCAGGCAAGAACGGTCTGCCCGATCATCTGATCCATCACATTGCCGGACTCCGTATGGGCAAAGAATGCGATGAAGCGGCGGCTGCCCATCTGTTCCAGCAGGCGGCGGATCTCCGGCTGAAACAGGATAATGAGCGCCAGGACACCCAAATCCACCATTCGGCTCATCAGATAGTTAATGCCGTGGAGTTTGAATACATTAGACAGCATCAAAGCCGCCAGGAACACGAACAGGCCCTTGAGCAGACTGGCTGCCTTGGTGCTCCGAACCCAGGTCAGCACCTTATAGAGCACCAAAGCCATGATCGCAATATCCAGATAGTCCGTGACCTGAATCGACAGCAAATACCGGCCGACATTCGCGGCCAGTTCAGCGAAAGTCACATTCATTTTTCGTCATCATCCCTTTCAGGCCATGAATACTAAGATTATATAAAATATACCAGTAGATTGCAAGGCGATTCAGGGGAAAATTCACGGACTGTTCAGAAAAATCAGCGCAAAACTCCCTGGAGCACAGACAAAAACCGGTAGACCTCCACCGGTGTATTGAAATCCGAGAAACTCAGGCGCACCGTACCGGTATCCAGTGTTCCGGCGCTTCTGTGGGCAAAGGGTGCACAGTGGAGGCCCGATCGGACGGCGATTCCTTTTTCTGCCAGACCTGAGCCGATCTCCTCCACATCCTTGTATTCCGGGGCAAAGGACAGGACTCCGGCCTGATCCCGCAGGCCCGACAGAGCAAATACCCGGACGCCGTCAATGGTCCGCATTCCCTCCGCGGCCAGCAGCGCCAGCCGCCGCTCCCGATCCAGGATATTCTGCATCCCCCGCTGCCGAACATACTTCACACCTGCCAAAAGCCCAGAGATCCCGGGCATATTATGCGTCCCGGCTTCCAGTCGGTCCGGCAGAAAGTCCGGCATCTCCTGCTGGATGGAAAGGCTGCCGGTGCCGCCTTCCAGCAGTGTTTTGGCCGTCACGTTTTCTCCGCACAGCAGCACCCCCGTCCCCTGAGGTCCATACAGCCCTTTGTGCCCGGGCATGGCAATAAACGCAGCGCCCAGCCGGTCCATATTCAGTGGAAGCACGCCCGCGGACTGAGAGGCATCGATAATGAAGGGCACGCCCCGTTCACGGCAAAGAGCGGCGATTTCCTCTACCGGCTGAATGAAGCCAAACACGTTGGAGATATGATTGCAGATCACGGCATCCACACCCGGCTTTACATGCTGCTCAAAGGCAACCGTTACTGCATCAGGGTGAAACAGCGGTGCCGTCGCCACATCGATTTTGGCTTCCAGGGCTTTCAGCGGCCGGGTCACCGCGTTGTGCTCATAGCCGGATACCACCGCTCGCCCTCCGGGCGGCACCAGGCTTTTGATGGCAATATTCAGCCCATGGGTCGCGTTTTCCGTGAACACCACCCGCTCCGGATTTCCCACGCCGAACAGTTCCGCCAGTTCGCTCCGGCACTGGAAGGCTATGTCTGCGGCCCGCATAGCGGCGGGGTGCCCGCCCCGGCCCGGAGAACTCATGGTCAGCAAGGCATCCCGCATAGCGGCCGCCACGGCGGGTGGCTTCTGGAAAGTCGTTGCCGCACTGTCAAGATAGATCATATCTGACCTCCCGAAGAACGCCCCGCTGGTTGAGAAATATTTGAACAGGGTCCAGAGATTCCCTGTGAAGGACAGTCAAAGCCGCCGCAAGATCCGCCGCCGCCAGCCGCAAGATATAAGCGCAGCCAAGATCTGTCATGTCTCTTGGCGCACGGGCTATCTGGCAGTGGATCCCTGTCCGTTCCAGCGCCCTTTGCATACGCTGGGCGTAGGTCACGGAACGGGCCAGGATCAAATAGTAGTCCATAAGCACTCCTCCTTTCTATCCAGTTTACGGACAGAGATGGAAAAGGTGCGAAAAGGGACGCGCCGCAAGGCACGTCCCTTAACAGTATCTTATTCCATGATTTCCAGAAGTGCCACAGCATGCGCCGCCATACCGGAACCGTCACCGGTAAAGCCCAGCCCCTCCTCCGTGGTGGCTTTCACGTTCACCTGCTCCGGACGGATGTTCAGGGCTGCGGCCATGTTTTCCGCCATCTGCTGTTTGTACGGTCCGACCTTGGGAGCCTGAGCCAGCAGCGTGGCGTCAATATTCACCACAACAAAGCCCTTCTCCTCCAGCAAACGTCCCACTTCCGCCAGCAGCTTCAGGCTGGAAATACCGGCATAGGCCGGATCCGTGTCCGGAAACAGCTTGCCGATATCTCCCAGACGGGATGCGCCGGTCAGCGCATCCATAACGGCGTGGACCAGAACGTCGGCGTCGGAGTGGCCCAGCAAACCCTTTTCCCAGGGGATCTCCACCCCGCCAAGGACCAGCTTGCGCTCATCTACCAGGCGGTGAACATCATAACCGTGTCCAATGCGAAGATTCGTCATGCTTTTCGCTCCCTTTTCTGCAAAATGGCCTCCGCAAAGACCATGTCGATAGGCGTTGTGATTTTGATATTGGACTCGTCGCCATCGACCAGGAACACCACCTTGCCCAACAGCTCCACGGCGCTGCAATCGTCAGTGATCATAGCCCCATTGTCCACGGCGGCCTGGAGGGCCGCTTTCAGGAGGTCCGCTTCAAAGACCTGGGGCGTCTGAACAGCCCGCAGGCTGTCCCGCTCCAAGGTCCGCTCCACAGCGCCGCCATCCCGGACGGTTTTCACCGTATCCTTCACCGGCAGGGCGGGCGCCGCCGCGCCGCAGCGTCCGGCGGC
>OBLI01003011.1_pt1 | contig 13489 bp, 8 predicted proteins | sample 1519701 | NCBI WGS metagenome assembly OBLI01 (sample SAMEA3663005, study PRJEB22513) | pig gut metagenome | biome: pig gut; feature: pig-associated habitat; material: faeces | place: France | collected 2012 | reverse complement strand
GCGGTATACGAAGACTTCACCTGCGGCGCCGACTATCTGCCCGAAAACATGCTGGTGTGCATCAGCGAGAGCGGGCGGGTGGCCGAGGGGCTGAAGCAGTGGCTCTGGCAGCGGCGGCAGGACATTGTGCTGGCCGAGGAAAGCGGCGCGTTGGCGGGGGAATTTTCCCGCCTGCAGCTGGAGCAGGAGGAGCTGGTGCGGCAGCTGGAAAAGTTCCCCGTGTGCCAGATGGAGAGCCTGCCCACCAGCCGGTATCTACTGGCGCCCAAGGCATTGGTGCAGGTGGCGGCCAAGCAGCTGTCCGTATACGGCGGGAGCCTCGACACCGCCGTCACCGACATGACGCATTATCTCACCTCGGGCTATCGGGTGCTGGTGCTGTGCGGCGGGCGAGTGCGGGCGGAGAACCTGCAAAGGCTCCTGCGGGAGCGGAAGATCCCCGCCGCCGTGGACTATGATGGCCGCACCATGCCGCAAAAGGGACAGGCGGTCATCTCCGTGGGCGCTCTCACCGCCGGCAGCGAATACCCCGGCTTGCAGCTGGCTATTCTGACCGAGGGGCAGCTCACGGCCAGAGTATCCGGCAAAGAGCCGAAGCGGCGGACGCCGAAAAACGACCCCTCACGCCAGAAGCTCCAGTCCTACGCCGACCTGACCCCCGGCGACTTAGTGGTGCACCAGCACCACGGCATCGGGCGGTTCGTTTCTATGATGCGTCTGCCGGTGGACGGGGTGGAAAAGGATTATATCAAGATCGCCTACGCCGGCAGCGACTGCCTGTATGTGCCGGCCACGCAGCTGGACTTGGTGAGCAAGTACATCGGCACCGGCGAAGACACGGGTCACACAAAGCTCAACAAGCTGGGCGGCACCGAGTGGGTCAAGACCACCAGCCGCGCCAAGGCCGCCGCCCGCGACCTGGCCAAAGGGCTGATCAGCCTCTACGCCCAGCGCCAGCGTCTGGCGGGCTTCGCCTTTTCGCCGGATTCCCCGTGGCAGCAGGAATTTGAGGACGCCTTTCCCTATGCGGAAACGGACGACCAGCTCCGCTGCATTCGGGAGATCAAAAACGACATGGAAAAGCCCCGTCCCATGGATCGGCTGCTGTGCGGCGACGTGGGCTACGGCAAAACGGAAGTCGCCCTGCGGGCGGTGATGAAATGCATACTGGACGGCAAGCAGGCGGCCATTCTGGTGCCGACAACGGTGCTGGCCCAGCAGCACTATGCCACGGCCGTGAGCCGGTTCCGCAGCTTTCCTGTGACGGTGGAGGTGCTGAGCCGGTTCCGCAGCGCGGGACAGGCAAAGGACATTCTGGAGCGCACGGCGCAGGGCAAGGTGGATCTGCTCATTGGCACCCACAAGTTATTGCAAAAAAATGTGGCATTCCACGATCTGGGGCTGCTCATCATCGACGAGGAGCAGCGCTTCGGCGTGGCCGCCAAGGAGCGGCTGCGGGAAAAGGCGCGGCAGGTGGACACCCTCACCCTCTCCGCGACGCCCATCCCCCGCACGCTGAACATGGCGCTCTCTGGCATACGGGATATGTCCACCATCGAGGAGCCGCCCCGCGACCGCCAGCCGGTGCAGACCTATGTGCTGGAGCACGACTGGGGCATTCTGGCGGAGGCCATGCGGCGGGAGATCGACCGGGGCGGGCAGGTGTACTATCTGCACAACCGCGTGGAAAACATCGAGTCCACCGCCGGACGCCTCCGGCAGCTTTTGGGGGAGGACGTGGCCATCGGCATCGCCCACGGCAAGATGAGCGAGAGCCAGCTCAGCCGCGTGATGCAGGACATGGCCGAAGGAGAAATACAAATCCTCGTCTGCACCACCATCATCGAGACCGGCATCGACATCCCCAACGTGAACACCCTTATTATAGAAGACGCTGACCGCATGGGGCTTGCCCAGCTCCATCAGATCCGCGGGCGCATCGGCCGCAGCCCCCGCAGGGCTTACGCCTACCTCACCTTCCGGACGGGAAAAGTCCTCACGGAGGTGGCAAGCAAGCGCCTGACGGCCATACGGGAGTATGTGGAGTTCGGCTCCGGCTTCAAGATCGCCATGCGGGATCTGGAGATACGCGGCGCCGGCAACCTGCTGGGGGCGGAGCAATCGGGCTACATGATGAGCGTGGGCTACGACATGTATCTGAAGCTCCTGAACGACGCGGTGCTGGAGCAGCAGGGGAAGTCCGCCGAAATTCGGACGGAGTGCTCGGCAGACCTCACGGTGTCCGCCTACATCCCCGACGGCTATATCCCCCAGGCCAAGCAGCGCATGGATCTCTACCGCCGCATCGCCGCCATACGCACGGCGGCGGACTCGGGAGAAATTCTGGACGAGCTGCTGGATCGCTTCGGCGACCCGCCCAAGGCCGTGACGGCGCTGCTGGACGTGGCGCTGCTGCGAGCCGATGCCGCCGCCGTGGGCATCTGTGACATCTCCCAGAAGGGGCAGCAGCTTCTTTTCCGTTTCACGGATCGGGTGGATCCCCCCAGCCTGCTGGCGGTGTGCTCCATGGCATCGTATAAGGGCAGGCTCCTGCTGCACTCCGGCAGCCAGCCCTACCTGACGTTATATCTAAAAGAAAAAGAAAACTCCCTGCAGGCCGCTGCGGCGCTCACCGAGCAGCTCCGGCTGAAGCGGGAACAATAGCGGGTCAAGCGCCCGAAAACAGAAGGAACAAAAGGAGAAAAAATTATGAAAAACCTCATTATCCGCGCATTGGCCGGTCTGCTGGCCTCCGTCCTGCTGGTGACCGGCGTGGCGCTGCTGGGCAACATGCCCAACGGCAAGCGCACCGACGGCGTGTTTTACGGAGCCAGCGGCATCCATCCCGACGCCACCCTCATGACCGTGAACATGCAGCCCGTCACCGCCGAGGAGTACCTCTACTGGCTGGCCTACGACTGCGACTACCTCAGCTCCTACATGGGCACCGTGGACTTTGACGCCGCCGTCAGCGAGTCCATGAGCTTCGGCCAGTACGCCATGGAGGACGCCCAGCGCACGGTGACGCTGTACTCCGTGGTGCGTGCCTGGGCGGAGCAGGCGGGCATCACCCTGAGCGAAGACTCCCAGGCCCAGCTGGACGCCCAGCGCCAGCAGTATGTGGATTACTATGGCGGCGAGGAGGGCTATGCCAAGCAGCTGGAGCTCATGGGTCTCACGGACGAGGGCTTCCAGCGGATCAATGAAGTGTACTTCCTGTATTCTGAGCTTTACGGCGCCTACTGCTCCGAAGACGGCGCCCTGCGTCCCTCCGCCGAGGAGATCGGCAGCTTTGCCCAAGAGAACAAATACTACACCTTCCTGCCCCTGCACTGGTCCTTCAGCGGCGACACCGAGGCTGACAGCGCCGCTGCGGCAAAAGCACAGGCCGCCGCCGAGCGTCTGAGCGCCGCCGCGGACAAGACCGCCGTCTACCTGCAGATCGCTCAGGAGATGGCACAGCAGGCCACGGAGACCGGCGAGACCCTCAGCGCCGCCGATCTGGACAGCGGCATCGCCGAGGCCGTGGCTGCCCTGCAGGAAAACGAGGTCAGCGGCGTGGTGACCACCGCCAGCGGCTGCTATGTGTTCGTGGGTAAGGCGCTGAATACGGACGCCGTGCTGGACAAGATGTTCAACGCCCGTCTGGACACCCTGCGCGACAGCGCCGCCATCCGCTACAACTGCCGCAGCTACGGCAAGCTGAACGTGGGCACTTTCTACACCAAGCTCCAGACCCTGCGCAGCCAGCTCCAGAGCGCATCCTCCGGCGATACCCAGTCCTGACCCTCTCCCCTTCGTCAAATCCACGAAAGTGGCCTTTGTTCATTGCCGAATATTACAATCTTTGCGGCAATACATATTTTTGTATCTTTTGCCCATTGACTATTGTTAAAAAAATGACTATCATAAAGTTGCTGTAAAGCAAGAGCAGTTCCATTGCATTCATTTTATTATAAATTTAGGAGGAACACATTCATGAAAGACCTGTATGTTGTCAATTGCTGCAGAACAGCCATCGGCTCCTTTGGTGGCTCCCTGAAGAATACGCCCGCTGCCGATATGGGCGCTATCGTGGTCAAGGAGGCTCTCAAGCGCGCCAATGTCGCTCCCGAGAATGTAGATGAGCTGATGTTCGGCTGCATCCTCACCGCTGCCCAGGGTCAGAATGTTGCCCGTCAGGTTTCCATCAAGGCCGGCATCCCCTATTCCGTCCCCGCTTACACCGTGGGCATGGTCTGCGGCTCCGGCATGAAGTCCGTCATCGAGGGTGCCCGTTCCATCCTGGCCGGCGATTCCGACATTGTTGTCTGCGGCGGTACCGAGAACATGAGCGCCGCTCCCTATGCCTCCCTGGACGCCCGCTGGGGTGCCCGCATGGGCGATAAGAAGCTGGTGGACACCATGATCAAGGACGGCCTGTGGGACGCCTATAACAACTATCACATGGGCACCACCGCCGAGAATATCAACGACATCTGGGGCATCACCCGCCGCGAGCAGGATGAGTTCGCCGCCGCTTCCCAGCAGAAGGCCTGTGCCGCCCGGGATTCCGGCCGCTTCGATGACGAGATCGTGGCCGTGCCCGTCAAGGTGAAGAAGGAGATCGTGGAGTTCAAGCGCGATGAGTATGTGAAGGAAGGCGTCACCGCCGACAGCATCGCCAAGCTCAAGGGCGCCTTCCCCGTAGGCCCCGAGTCCCCCAATCCTCAGGTGGTACACACCTTTGAGGTCACCGGCGCCCAGGATGCCGCTGACAAGGGCACCCAGCGTGTCACCGCTGCCAACGCCTCCGGCATCAACGACGGCGCTGCCGCCATCGTGCTGGCCTCCGGCGAGGCCGTGGCCAAGTACGGTCTGAAGCCCATGGCCAAGCTCATCGGCTGGGGCCAGGGCGGCGTGGATCCCAAGATCATGGGCGTAGGCCCCGTGGTGGCCTCCCGCAACGCTATGAAGAAGGCCGGCGTCACTATCGACGATATCGACCTGGTGGAGGCCAATGAGGCATTCGCCGCCCAGTCCATCGCCGTGGCCCGTGAGCTGCACTTTGACATGAGCAAGGTCAATGTCAACGGCGGCGCCATTGCCCTGGGTCACCCCGTGGGTGCTTCCGGTGCTCGTATCATCGTGACCCTGCTCCACGAGATGCAGAAGCGGCCCGAGGCCAAGAAGGGTCTGGCTACCCTGTGCATCGGCGGCGGCATGGGCACCGCAGTGGTGTTTGAGAAGTGCTGATCGGCTGAGGCATAACCTATAAAAGCAAATTTTGGGGGTCCCGGGCTTCCGGGGCCCCCGTTTTACCCTGTCGAAAAATCCTTTGGATTTTCCGACAAAAGGATTGTAGCCTGCTCCGCGCAAAAATTCCACACTTGCAGTCTCTTGCAGTCTGAGGGGTATTTTCCCCCACGCATATGTCGCGGTGAAAAATGATCCCAATTTTTTGCCGTCTGCGGGCGGCAAACTCTGCGAGGCTATCCCATGGATCGCGGAGGCTACAGATCTGCCGAAGCCCCTCTATTTTTGTCGAAAGGCAAAAATATCACCGCAGGGTGTTGACAGTCGGGCACAAATGTGGTATCCTAATTCTTGCCTTGATCCGCCGGTGTGGTGGAATGGTAGACACAGGAGACTTAAAATCTCCCGGTAGCAATACCGTACCGGTTCGAGTCCGGTCACCGGCACCATCCGGTACAATCAAATATCGCGGAGTAGAGCAGTTGGTAGCTCGTCGGGCTCATAACCCGGAGGTCGGAGGTTCAAGTCCTCCCTCCGCAACCATGTTGTGCAACCAAAAAAGATATTGCACCGGAAAACCCCGATACCACAACGGTTTCGGGGTTTTTTCGTGCCCCAATTTTCAAGTGCAAACAAAAAGATATTATTCTTTGTTGAGAGGACTTGAACTACCGACCCCCACTATTTCAGGCGGCTTTTGAGAGATGTATTCTCCCGAAAGCCGCCTTTTTTCGTTTCCACTGAAAAATTATTTTCTAAGATCTTCCATAAATAGTAAGGATGACCTCCCCGCTTGTTCAGGAAAGAGGTTTGCCCTACATTTTAGGGCAAACCTCACTTAACTAAATAACACCGTAATCTACGGGCTGACTTTGCAGAAGTAATTCTATGAAGTCAGCCCTTTTTTATTTTCTACGAAAGGAATGAGCACCATGATCAAAATCAGAATCAAAAACGCCGATCACGAGATTGACATCCGCTTCCCTATCAGAGAGAGCGAACTGTTTGCAAAGCTTGGTGAGATCCACGCTGTCGAAGGAAGGGACGCCGCTCAGTCCGCCCTTGTGACGGAGGTCTACTGGCCGGAGGAATTCTCCATGCTGAAAGACCGCTTTGCCAATCTGGACGAACTCAACTATCTCGGCAAACGCATGGAGAGCTTCGACACACTCGAATACGACCAGTTTCTCATTGGGATCTCCAAACTTGACAGCAAGGATGTAAAGGATCTCATAAACCTGACATTCAATCTGAACCATTTCACACTGTGTCAGGATGTCAGCAACTACGGTAAGATCGGCAGAGAGTATGTGCTGAACACGGAAGGAGCTGTTCCCGCCCATGACGAGGACGATCCGAAATACGCCACAATCGGCAAGGATCTCATCGACCGAGGGCTGGCGCAGATCACAGAACGAGGACTTCTCATCTACAATCCATTCGATGAGTTGGAGGAAGTGTATGACGGTCATACCTTCCCCGAGTATTACTACAACAACAGCCTTCTCGGCCTCAATGCAGAATACGGCGGCCGCACTGAGCTCCTCCAACTTCCAGATGAAGCCCTTGCCATCAAAAAGGCTATTGACCGGCTCGGTGCTCCGTCCGCCGAGGACTGCTCCTACACGGTTACCTTTCACAATTTCAAAGCAGATGCTCTCCGATATCGAAATGGGATATATCTATGCCGTAATGGTAAAAGACTTATCCCGACTCGGACGAGATTATGTTTCGGTAGGAAATTACACCGATGTATATTTCCCTGATCATGACATTCGCTTTATTGCCGTTAATGACGGCATAGACAGCGAAGAGGGCGAAAGCGAAATTGCTCCTTTCAAGAACATTCTTAATGAAATGTATGCAAGGGATATTTCAAAGAAGATTCGTTCCTCACACCGCTTGCGCGGTTCCATGGGAGAGCCGTTATCTCAACCGCCATACGGATATATGAAATCCGCTGAAAACAAAAAGAAATGGGTTATAGACCCGGAGGCGGCGGATGTGGTAAAGAGCATTTTCAAAATGTGTCTTGAAGGTAAAGGTAACGAAACAATCGCCCGAATTCTGCAAGAGCAGAAAATTCTTGTTCCTATGGCATATTGGCAAAGCAAGGGATTACCGAGAGGCGGTAAGAAAACACAACCTAACCCGTATAAGTGGTGCAAGACAACAATACAAAAGATTCTGTCTCAACAGGAATATTGCGGTGATGTAATCAATTTCAAAACCTGTTCCAAGTCTTTTAAGAATAAGACACGGTTTCCCAACGCACCTGAGAACTGGGCAATATTTAAGGATGTTCACGAACCGATTATTGCACGAGACGATTTTGAAAAGGTGCAGACCTTAATATCCAAAACAAAACGCAGAGCACCGAAACCAAAAAACGGTGAGAAAAGCATATTTTGTGATTTGCTGTTCTGCGGTGATTGCCACGGTAAACTCCGTCATCATACGAATACTATCAACAAGGATATTCACTATTTCGTATGTGCAAACAACAAGGTGGATTACAGAGGCGAATGTCCCGGCAGACACTATGTCAGAGCGGATGCTATTGAACAGGTTGTTATGCTTGAGCTACACAGAATGGCGGAATTCCTTGAATCGGACGAAGAAGCCTTTGCCGAGCTTCTTGCCCAAAAGACCAACAAGGAACTGTTGAGAGAAAAGAAGCACGATGAAGATGAGCTTCAAAAAGCAATTATGCGAAACGATACCGTATCCAATCTATATGAGAAACTCTATGAAGACAACGCTACCGGCAAGGTAAGCGACGAATGGTTTATGCAGTTATCCCACAAGTACGAGGTAGAACGGTTGGAACTGAAAGAAAAGATAAAAGTGCTCCGTCAAAAGCTATCCGAGTGCGGACAATGCGAAAGAGACCGTGAAACCTTTACCTCAGCAATCCGCAGGTTCATGCGAATGGATCGACTAACTGCACCGCTTCTTAGGGAACTTATAGACCACATTGATGTGTTTGAAACAGAGGGTACAGGCAAAAGCCGAACGCAGAGAATCGTTATCTATTACCGCTTTGTCGGGTATGTGGAAATACCCGAAGTATCTCAAAGACCTCGCATCAAAGCAGACACCCGAAAAGGCGTTGCCGTGGAGTATCTCACAGAGCCGCTACCGGCATAACAAAAGAGCAGGCTTTCCGCCTGCTCATACATAAATCCCTATCAAGACAAAAAAATCGAGTATCCATAAGTGAAATCCCTTATGAATACTCGATATGGTGCCGGTGGCCGGACTCGAACCGGCACGCTGTCGCCAGCGGTGGATTTTGAGTCCACTACGTCTACCAATTCCATCACACCGGCAGGTGCCCTGCTATTATAGCGTACTTTGCCCGCCATTTCAAGAGGAAAATTTGCGGCGCTTTCCGTTTTTTCACCCCGTGGAAAATGCAAAACAGGGCTACCCAAAGGGGAAGAAATGTGGTATAGTATATTCTGAATAAAAATCGAAAGAAGGGGGGCGGATGTGATGCAAGGCGCAAAGAAAGGGGCGCTGCTGGCGGCGCTGCTGGTGCTGGTGCTGGGGCTGTGCGGCTGCTCGCTGGAGACATCGGCGGAGAACCTGTTCACCCTGCCCAAAGTGCCGGTGGAGTATGCGGGTCTGTCTGAAAAGCTCAACACCTATCTGGAAAACGGCTATGAGTACATGGCGCCCGCCGGCGGCAGCAACATCCAGTCCCTGCAGATGGTGGACATGGACGGCGACGGCAGCGAGGAGGCGGTGGCCTTTTTCCGCCACACGTCGGACGAAAAGCCCCTGAAGATCATGATATTTCGGGCGGAGCAGGAGTCCTTTGAGCTGTACTGCACCATTGAGTCCGGCGGCACGTCCATCGACTCCGTTTCCTACCGCGATTTCAACGGCGACGGGCGGCTGGAGGTGGCCGTGGGCTGGCGGATCAGCACGGAGGTGCAGACCGTCGCTCTTTACGGGCTTAAGCCCGAAAGCCCCACGCTGCTGATGCAGAGCGGGTATGTCCGCTGCGCGGTGGACGATCTGAACAGCGACGGGATGTTTGACCTTCTGCTGCTGCGCGTGGACGCGGAGGGCAGCAGCATTGCCGAGCACTATGTCTGGCAGGAGGGCGAGCTGTGCGTGGCCGGCACCTGCCGCCTGAGCAGCACGCCGGCGGAGCTGGCGCGGGGCAGCATCGTCTGCGGCAAGCTGGACAGCCAGAAAAACGCCGCCTTCGTCACCGGCGTCAGCGAGGGCAATTCCGCCAAGACCGACATTCTTATCTGCCGCAGCGGGCGGCTGGTCAATGTGGGCGCCGATCAGGACACCGGCGTCACGGAGGTGCAGTACCCCTTCGGCCAGCTGCGCCCCCAGGACATCAACAACGACGGCATCGTTGAGATCCCCTATCCTGTGGAGGGTTATGTCCGCTCCACCGGAAAGGTCTTCGCCTGGTTCCGGTTCGACGATCGGGGCAACAGCGCCTGGGTCATGGACACCTTCCATAACCTGCAGGACAGCTGGTATCTGGCGCTTCATGACGACTGGCACGGCCGCATGGCCGGTACCCGTCTGGATGCCACGGAAAAGGGAACCTGCGTGACGGTGCAGGTGGACGGAAAGCCCGTGCTGTATCTATACAGCTTCAGCGGCGAAGACCGCAAGAAGGACGCCCAGGAGGGCGGCCGCACTTTGCTGATGCAGCGAGCCAACGTGGTCTATGCCATGCGCATCCCCGACGAGGGTGTAGCCATGGGCGTGGGCAGCGAGTGGGTCAGCAGTCACTTTTACCTGATCTCTACGGCGTGGACGGCCGGAAACTGAGGGAGGAGGCAACGCAATGAAGAAGGTATTGGTTCTGGAGGACGAGAGCAGCATCCGCAGCTTCATCGTCATCAATCTGCGCCGCGCCGGCTACGATGTCATCGAGGCCGAGAGCGGCGAGGAGGCGCTGGAAAAACTGCAGGAGAATCCCGACACGCGGGTGGCGCTGCTGGACATCATGCTGCCGGGCATTGACGGATTCGAGGTCTGCCGCCGCATCCGCGCCACCAACCTGCGCATCGGCATCATCATGCTCACGGCACGCTCCCAGGAGATGGACAAGGTCACGGGGCTTATGACCGGAGCCGACGACTATGTGACCAAGCCGTTTTCTCCGGCGGAGCTCACGGCGCGGGTGGACGCACTCATACGCCGCAGCGGCGTGACGGACGACACCACCGACCGGATCACCCAGCTGCCCTTCGTGCTCAACACACGCAACCGCACCTTGGAAAAGGACGGCCAGCGCATCAAGCTGACGCAGATGGAATACGCCATCATGAAGATGTTCATGGAGAACCCGGGTAAGGCACTTTCCCGGGAGGAGATACTGGATCTGGTGTGGGGCAGGGATTATTTCGGCGAGCTGAAGATCGTGGATGTGAACATCCGCCGCCTGCGGCTGAAGATCGAGGACAACGCCACCAATCCCACCTATATCACCACGGTTTGGGGGTACGGCTATAAGTGGGAAGCATAATGCTGGATAAAGTGGAGGATACGGGCAAGCACACCCCGAAACGGAAGCGGCGCGTCATCGGCATGCGCCGCCGCTGGATCATGGGGAGTGTCTTTCCGGTGATAACCATTTTGCTACTGATTGCGGCGCTGACATCGGTGATCCTGATAGCCAGCTATTACGGCAACGCCCACACCGCGCTGGAGACCAAGGCGCGCGCCGGCGTGAGCTATTTCAACACCTACGCCATGACCAGCTACAACGAATATTACCGCAGCGCGTCACTCTACGCCGGCAACTTCGACGGCGCGGAGACTATCGAGCTGCAGTTCCTGGACAGGAGCGGCCGCATCGACATCTCCAGCCGCGGCCAGACTGTCGGCCTCACGCCGGAAACTGCGGAGGTGCGCCGCGCCCTGGACGGCGGCAAAATGGAGACCTATTCCGGTAAAGACCCCCTGACGGGGGAGAGTATTCTGGCGGTCACGGCGCCGCTGTGGTATGATGGCAGCGTGGTGGGCGCCATGCGTCTGGTGACGGCCACCCGCGACCTTGACCGGCAGGTAGTGCTGCTGTCGCTGGCCGTCATGGGCATCGCCGTGGTCATCAGCGGCGTGGTGCTGGCGGTGAACCTGACCTTTATGCGGAAGATCGCCGCGCCCGTGGCGGACGTGACGGAGGCCGCCAAGCGTATCTCCGGCGGCAGCTACGGCATCCAGATTCCCAATAAATATGACGACGAAATGGGGCAGCTGGTGGACAACATCAACCAGATGTCCCTGCAGATCAGCCAGAGCGAAAAGATGCAGACGGAGTTCATCTCCTCCGTGTCCCACGAGCTGCGCACGCCCCTCACGGCCATCAACGGCTGGGGCGAAACGCTGCTGGCCGATGACAGCGGCGACCCCGAGCAGCTGCGCCGCGGCGTGCGGATCATCCTGCGGGAGTCCCGCCGGCTCACCAACATGGTGGAGGAGCTGCTGGAGTTTTCCAAGATAGAGGACGGCCGCTTTACCCTCCGGGTGGAGCAGATGGACTTGCAGGCGGAGGTGGAGGACGCTATCTACACCTATCGGGAACTGTTCCGGCAGGACGGCATCGACCTGGAGTATCTGAGCGCCGGCGAGATGTTCGACCGCCCCATTACCGGCGACCCCGAGCGGCTGAAGCAGGTGCTGTGCAACGTGCTGGACAACGCCGCCAAGCACGGCGGCTCCGGCAAGCGCATCACCGTGTCCATGGCGCAGGAGGGGGACTATTATGCGGTGCGGGTGCGGGACTTCGGCCCCGGCATTCCGGAGGCGGAGCTTCCCTATGTGAAGCAGAAATTCTATAAGGGCAGCTCCAAGGCACGGGGCAGCGGCATCGGTTTGGCGGTGTGCGACGAGATCGTCCGCCGCCACGAGGGAACCTTTGACATCGGCAACGCCGAGGGCGGCGGCACCGTGGTGACCATACGCTTGCCCATCTCCCGCGGGGAGGAATAAAAGAATAGAACACTTGTTGCATTTTCTGCATGAATATGATATACTGGCGGGGAAGCAGAGAGGATAGTAAATTCATGGCTGTAAAAGAAAAAAAACAACCCTTCCGCACGTCCATCGGCGGGCAGGCGCTCATTGAGGGCATCCTCATGCGCGGGCCGGAGAAGCAGGCCATCGTGGTGCGCGCGCCGGAGGGGCTGGTGACCAAGGTGGAGGAGCTGAAGCTGGTGCGGGATAAGTACCCCGTGCTGGGGCTGCCCATTATTCGGGGCGTGGTGACGTTTCTGGACTCCATGGTCAAGGGCATCAAGGCGCTGATGTTCTCGGCGGACTATTTCCCCGAGGACGAGGCGGCCAAGCCCTCGAAATTCGACCGGTGGCTGGAAAAGCACGTGTCGGCGGAAAAGCTGCAGGGGGTCATCGTGGCGGTGTCGCTGGTGCTGTCGCTGGCGCTGTGCCTGGGGCTTTTCATGTTCCTGCCCACCTTCGTGGCGGGGCTTTTCAAGGCGCAGAACGCCCTTGTTCACAACCTCATCGAGGGCGTCATCAAGATATTCATATTTATCATGTACCTGTTCCTCTGCTCCAAGCAGAAGGACGTGCATCGGGTGTTCCAGTACCACGGCGCCGAGCACAAGACCATTTTCTGCTACGAGGCGGGCCTGCCCCTGACGGTGGAAAACGCCCGTGTCCAACCCCGGCATCATCCCCGCTGCGGCACCAGCTTCCTGTTCGTGGTGATCGTGGTGTCCATCCTGTTTTCCTCCGTGGCTTTCACCTATGTGGAGTGGCAGAACCTGTGGGTGCGCATCGGGATGCACCTTTTGCTGCTGGTGCCGGTGGTGGGCCTGACCTATGAATTCAACCGTTTCGTGGGCCGCCACGACAACGCTGTCACCCGCGTCCTCTCGGCGCCGGGCATGTGGCTGCAGAATTTCACCACCTTCGAGCCGGACGACTCCATGCTGGAGGTAGCCATTCAGGCGCTGGAGCTGGTGCTGCCCGAGGAGAAGGGAAAAGACGTCTGGTAAAAAATGCCGGCAGAAAATTCCTGCGTTTTTTTCTGCCAGAAGCCTCAAATTCCCACAGAAAGTGACAACATTTTGTATTATGGCTACTACATATAACAATCTGTATATGGATATACGCCAGCAGCTCCGCACGGCGGGGGTGCAGGCGTCTACGCTGGAGGCGCGGGAGCTGGTGTGCTTCGCCTCCGGCAAGACCCGCCAGCAGCTGCAGCGGGACGGGCAGCTCTATGTCCCGCCGGCGGTGGAGGAGC
>OBLI01003006.1_pt1 | contig 13511 bp, 10 predicted proteins | sample 1519701 | NCBI WGS metagenome assembly OBLI01 (sample SAMEA3663005, study PRJEB22513) | pig gut metagenome | biome: pig gut; feature: pig-associated habitat; material: faeces | place: France | collected 2012 | reverse complement strand
AACCAAACTTGAACCAGAAAAAGACCAAATGGCTTTCCGTCCGTTTGGTCTTTTTTCTATATTTTTGTACTACTGTCCGGTAAAAGTGGACTAATCGGTCTTTGAGATTATTGAAATATAGTCTTTAGAAGCAATTTAGCGAGTCAACGAACTTGGATTTGTAACTTTGTAGCCGAAACCAAAGACTACATATGTTCCAAGACAAATTCATTTTCACACAATTGACATCTTTTCTCGACAGAAATCACTTCAATTATCTTGTTCGTAAGTATGATGGTGATAGGTATGTAAAGAGCTTCACCTGCTGGAATCAGCTCATGGCACTCATGTTCGGACAACTCTGTAATCGTGAAAGTCTGCGTGATGTTGTTGTTGCGTTGGAGGCTCACCAATCCAAGTGTTACCACCTTGGCATGGGGCGTAATCCAATAGCGAAAACGACATTTGCCACAGCCAATCAGAATCGTGACTACAGGATCTTTGAGGACTTTGCCTTCTTCATGATGGAACAGGCTCGCATTCGAGCAAAGAAGAACTTACAGTACAAGTGCACGAAATGGAAATGCAGATTGCCTAAGAATGTACTTACAGACTCTGTTATTGAGCTCACGGATGTGAACACCCAAAAGAAGTATCCAGAGAGGCTGCGACTTGTGAGATTTCACGATGACGAGCAAGACAGAGATTTCGCATTTTTGACGAATGCATTCCATCTTACTTCTCTTGAGATTGCCAATCTCTACAAGAATCGCTGGCAGATAGAGTTGTTCTTCAAGTGGCTCAAGCAGCACCTGAAGATTAAGAAATTTTGGGGTACTGCAGAGAACGCTGTCAGAATACAGATTTGCTCGGCAATCATAACCTACAGCCTTGTTGCCATCGTTCAACACAATATGCAACTGAAGCGGTCAAGCTATGAGGTCCTGCAGATTTTGAGCATCTCTCTTACGGATAAGACTACACTGAGAGATCTCTTCGAAAAGACTAATTTCAACGATGTCAAAGAACTCGATTATCCCCTCTTTGAGGGACTATTTGATTAAATAACCTCCGTCCCGATTTTAACGGGACACTTATGTTAATGAATAAATAAACTAATTATGGGACATCACAAAAACATTAGAATTGACAGGAGAGAAGGTTGGAAATACCAAAGTACACACGGTAATGGCGATGACTATTATGCCGATGTGTATGTGGATGACAATGGAAATATCTCTAAAGACAGTTATTCACGTGAGTATAACAAGAAACTAGAGGATGAAGACTCTAAAGGTAACGATGAGAAGCCTGACAAAAACGGGAAAGGCGATAAGGGCAATGAGGAAAACGGAAAAGGCGATAAGGGCAATGAGGGAAAGGACGAAAAGAAAGAGGGCTGTCTGGCCAAGATTCTCAAAGCACCATTCCGTTTGCTTTGGTGGCTCACTAAGTTTATCTTGAAGAATGCCCTTGTCATCTTAACCTTCGGTATTCTCAATGGCTGGTTCGATAAGGATAAGGATTAATTCGGGAGAAGTATATTTTTTCAGCAATGACGCGCAAGCAGATTTATGAAATCATAGAGAAGGACGATGGCTCCAGCGTTTGGAGCCATCTCTATGATGTTTTTATGTTCGGCAGCATCATACTGAGTGTGGTGCCTCTGATGTTTTGGGACGAACCTCCCTTTTTCTGATGGATTGAGTTGTTCATCACAACGGTGTTTGTCATGGACTATGTAGAGAAGGTTGAATTTGGTGATATGTAAAACAAATATACATAAAACTGTAATAGAAATGAAATTCTTTTTTTTACCGTTTTTATATCTCGCACTATTTTTAGTGTCGTGTGGAAGTTCATCTTCAAAAAACGAAAAAGAGAAGATAAATTATGATTATCAAGGGGCTTGTTATGAAAATGATTTTGAAAAAGCGCACTTGATAATTAATAAAATGAAGTCTGAAGCGGAAGATTTCCGTAATAGCAACCAACTTACGGAGGAAAAATTCTGGGGAGGAACTGATTATTCGAATCAAGATAAATATGCAAACATGGTTCGTTCATATTTAGAAGGAGTAGACTATGTTTATAATGCAGAAATACGCTTACTTCTTCAAGATAATAGCGTTGAAAACTCTAAAAGAATTGTTTTCTTACTTAATGAAATGGATGGTGAAATTGCAAAATATCAGGATAATGCAGTTTACTATGATATTGAACAACAAGCTAAAAAAATCTCTATTAGAATAAGAGAGAACGTTGCATCATTGGCAGATGAAATGGGAAACACTGATTTATCAGATAAGATAAAAAATTATTACTGTCCGGTAAAACTTTTGCAAAGATAATAAATTAGGGCTGACACTTCTCACGAGGTATCAACCCTTTTGGTTATCTTTGGATAAGATAGGCTTCACCTCAGTAATACTTCTTCGTCTTCTATTGCTACATGGCTGTCCGATGAACATATCATTTTTTCTTCTCTTTTTCTTACCGGGCAGTAATAAGAAACCTTGTTTTTGTTGGCAGATATCCTTCACAAAACATACAAATTTGAGTGGAAAACATTGAATAGTAACCGCTTTCTGTTAATAACCAAACAAAAAGTGTTATATTTGCATCATGAATGGAATCGCAGAGTATATTATTATTCGTTCTGTGATGCCTTTCCAAAAGCAGAGCAGGCGCCACAACAATCGTAGCGAGGCAGATAAAAAAATACGGGATACCAGCGCCCCCTCTTTTCTCAATACAGTGTGAGATGCAGCCCGTCCCTTTCAGCGACATATCATCAGCAACACTGGGTAGAGAGATGAGTGACTCATGCCTATAAACACATGCTTACGTACTCATGGCTTTATACTCATGAATGTAATAATGCTATATACTGATGCTTATAAACTGACAGAACTGGGATGTCTATGTAGTATCTCCAGAGCGAACTAACTTTTAAATTCAATAATAATCATGAAGAAAGGAATGAACATGAAAGAAGGCATCACAGATGCACGTCAGCTTGGCTACGGCAAGTTTGGTGTCCTTGGTGTCCAGCATCTGTTTGCGATGTTCGGCGCCACGATTCTTGTGCCCGCCCTTACGGGTCTGCCAGTCTCCACGACACTGTTGTTTGCAGGTCTCGGAACATTAGTGTTCCATCTTGTCTCGAAGGGTCAGGTGCCGGCATTCCTTGGCTCGAGCTTCGCGTTCATTGGCGGCTACCTGTCTGTGAAGCAGATGGGCGTGGATATGGGCATGACGGAGACGCTGTCGCTGTGCTATGCCTGTGTGGGAGTGATGTGTGCCGGTATGTGCTATTTCGTGATGGCAGGACTGATAAGATGGTTTGGGACAAAGCGTGTCCTACGGTTCTTCCCTCCTGTTGTGACAGGCCCTATGGTCATCGCCATCGGCCTCACGCTGTCTGGCTCAGCCATATCTAACTGCCAGACAGACTGGCCTCTGGCCATCATAGCCATCGCCACGGTTATCGTCAGCAGCATCTGGGGCCGTGGAATAGTGAAGATAGTGCCTATTCTGCTTGGCGTCGTGGTGTCATACGCTGTGGCATCGATGATGGGCAAGGTTGACTTCTCGAGTGTCTCGGAGGCCGCATGGTTCGGTTTGCCGGTAAGCCGTGAGCAGACGGTGCTTGCTGTCCTGGAGAATACAGACATGACATTCCTCATCAGCAGCATCATCGCCATTGTCCCCATTGCCTTCGCTACAATCATGGAGCATATTGGCGATATGTGTGCCATATCGTCTACTGTGGGCAAGGACTTCCTCGCCCGCCCAGGTCTTCACCGCACACTGACGGGCGACGGACTGGCGACGGCACTGGCAAGCGCATTCGGAGCGCCGGCAAACACGACATATGGCGAGAACACAGGAGTGCTGAACCTTACTCGTGTTTTTGACCCTGCTGTCATACGTCTTGCAGCCTGTCTGAGCATCCTGCTTAGCTTCTGCCCTAAGTTCGCATGCCTTATCGGCCTTATGCCGGCAGCCACGATAGGTGGTGTGAGCCTTATACTGTATGGCATGATATCATCGGTGGGTGTGAGGAATCTCGTTGAGTCGCATGTTGACCTGTCAAGCTCTCGCAATGTCTTTGTGGCGGCCCTTATCCTTGTCCTTGCCATCGGTGTGAAATATGGTGCCAACGACAGTGTCGCCATAGGGAGCATCCATCTCTCCGGCCTTGCGGTAGCGGCTATCGTGGGTATAGTGCTTAACGCTGTCCTGCCAGAGCGTATAGGTGTGGAGGTGATGAGCATCACGAAGAGCGAGGAGGAGGCTGAGAAGGAATGACAAGCCGCGGAATGAGGCATAATGGGCAGCACGACAGGTGACTGTCCCCAAGAAGGACGGCTGACTCTCCCCAAGAAGGACGGCTGGCTCTCCACTAAGAAGGACGGCTGACTGTACCCAAGAAGGACGATTATCGCCCCGTATATGCTTAACTGTTGCAGAGCATATGCGGGGCGTTCTCGTGCCTCACATGATGGAGCGTAAGCAGGGAAAACAGCGCAGGAGAGGAAGACAACGTCAACCGATGGAGCAGCGAGAGGAGAGACCGAGCTTGCTTGGGCTATCCCGAGTCGTGACAGAGGAAGACAACGTCAACCGATGGAGCGGCGAGAGGAGAGACCGAGCTTGCTATTGTCCACAGCCTCGAATAGGCGCGACTATTAGAACCGATGGAGCAGCGAGAGGAGAGGCCGAGTTTGCTATTATCTACAGAATAGCCGCGACTGTTAGCCATTGATTCTTGTCCCCCAGCCTCGAATAGGCTTTACAGAGAAAGCCCCAGGCGTTCCGGATATGGAAGCCTGGGGCCTGGTGTTTTATATTCTTATGTTTTTGTTCAAGACTTACTCAGCTGCCTCAGCGGGTATGAGGTTCTTTATCTTACGGCCGAGGGTTATGAATGCAACCGGAGCGGCGATGAAGATAGAAGAGAGAGTACCGAATACTACACCGAGAATCATCGCGAACGAGAAGCTGCGTATGCTGTCACCACCGAGGATGAAGATGCAGAGGAGCACGAGGAGCGTTGACACAGAGGTGTTGATTGTACGTGCGAGGGTCTGGTTGATAGACGAGTTGAATGTTATCTGGAGATCCTGCTTCGGATGGAGCTTGAGGTTCTCACGGATACGGTCGAAGACAACCACCTTATCGTTGATAGAGTAGCCTATCACGGTGAGGATGGCTCCGATGAATGTCTGGTCTATCTCGAGAGAGAATGGCACGAAGTTGTAGAGGACAGAGTAGAGTCCGATTACGGCTACTGTATCTACCGCGAGAGCCGCGATGGCGCCTACTGAGAAGGCGAGGTTGCGGAAGCGGAGGAGGATGTACAGGAATATGGCGACGAGGGCAACGAGGACGGAGATGATGGCTCCGTATGTGATGTCCTTAGCTACAGATGGTCCCACCTTTGTTGATGATATGATGGAGCCACCCTCGCGTACGTCTGGGTTCTTGAATGCCTCGACACTTGCCTGCTTCACGAGGTCGGCCTTCTTGAGGGCGTTGTAGAGCAGTGTCTCTGTCTCGTCGTCGACCTTAGGGTCGTTCGACTCTATCTTGTAGTTTGTTGAGACACGTATTGTCTTATGGTCTGTACCGAGTGCGAGAGCTGTTGTGTTGGCTCCCTGGAATGCTCCGGCGAGGGCCTCACGCACCTGCTCTGGCTCGACAGCCTTCTCGAATGTCACGACATAGTTACGTCCACCTGTGAAGTCGATTGACTTGGAGAGTCCGCGGACGAAGAACGACACGATGAATATAGCGCAGAGGATGCCATAGATTGTGAACGAACGCTTGTAGATAGACATGAAGTGTACCTTAGTGTTCTGGAGGAGGTTCTGGCTGATACCTGTTGCGAATGTGAGGTTCTTCCACTTGTTCTTGTTGAGGCGGTTCTCATAAACGAGGCGTGTGAGGAATACTGCTGTGAAGAACGAGCAGGCTATACCTATAATCCATGTTGTGGCGAAGCCCTTGATTGGGCCTGTACCGATAGTGAGGAGTATGACGCCTGTTATGAGTGATGTGAGGTTAGAGTCGAAGATAGCAGAGAAGGCGTTGCTGTATCCGGCGCGGAGGGCATCCTTGAGTCCGAGTCCCTTCTTCATCTCCTCCTTGATGCGCTCGTAGATGAGCACGTTGGCATCGACGGCTGTACCGAGTGTGAGGACGATACCTGCAATACCTGGCATGGTGAGTGCCGACTGGAATGAGGCGAGTATGCCACCTGTGAAGAAGAGGTTGACGATGAGGGCGCCGTCAGCCATCACGCCTGGTATGAAGCCGTACATGACAACCATGTAGAGGCAGAGGAGGATGAAGGCGATGATGAACGACACGAGACCCTGCTGTATTGACTGTGCACCGAGTGACGGGCCGACAACCTCTTCCTGTACGATGCGTGCAGGAGCTGGCATACGTCCTGACTTGAGGGTGTTGGCGAGGTCCTTTGTGTCCTCTATGGTGAAGTTGCCTGATATCTGTGAGTTGCCGCCGTCAATCTCTGAGTTGACACGTGGAGCGGAGTATACTACACCGTCGAGGACGATGGCGACAGCCTTGCCTACGTTGGCTTTTGTGAGCTGTGCCCAGAGGCGTGCGCCCTCTGAGTTCATCTGCATTGATACGCATGGACGGCCGAAGTTGTCAAACTCGTCCTTTGCGTCGACAATCACGTCACCCTCGAGTGGTGCGCGTCCGTTGGTCGTTGTGACCTTGAGGGCGTGGAGCTCGTAGATGTTCTTTGCCTGTATGCCGTCGGCTGGCTTGGCGCTCCAGAGGAGACGGCAGTCAGAAGGTATGATGCGCTTTGCCTCAGGAGAGTATATGAGGCTGTTGATATAAGCTGTATCGCGTGCGTTGGCGTATGCGACGAGCGAGAGGCTCTGTCCGCTTGTTGGCTGCAGGACAGCGAAGAGTGGGTGGAGCTTCTTTGCCTCTGCTATCTGCTTGTCTGTCGACTGCTTGTCGGCAGCAGCGGCGGCTGCAGCGTTTGTCTCTTCCTTCTTTATCTGGAACTTTGGCTGTGCCTTTGTGTCGGCCTGTGCTGTAGCGGCAGAGTCAGCCACTTCCTGCTTTGTTGTGTCAGCCACCTCTTCCTGTCCGCCGTTGGCGAGACGCTGGTCGAGCTGTGTGAGGTAAGGTATTACTTCTGAAGCGTTGAATGTCTCCCAGAACTCGAGGTTTGCCGAGCCCTGGAGGAGCTTACGCACTCGCTCTGGCTCACGTATACCAGGCATCTCGACCATGATACGTCCCTGCTGTCCCTCAAGCTTCTGTATGTTAGGCTGTACGACGCCGAACTTGTCGATACGGTTACGTACGACATTGAAAGAGTTGTCGATAGCCGACTGTATCTCTGTTCTCAGGGCTGCCTCGACCTCCTCGTCAGTGCTTTGTGTTGACACTTTGCCTTTCAGCTGCTGTGTGGCGAAGATTTCGGCGAGTCTGTGTCCAGGAGCGTTCTTCTGGTAGGCTTTGATGAAGAGTGAGAGGAAGTCTTTCTGGCTTGTCTCTTCTTCTTTCTTTGCCTCGTCCATAGACTTGCGGTAAGCTGCGTCGGCCTTATGGTCGGCGAGGACATCGATGACGTCAGGTACTGAAATCTCAAGGATGACGTTCATACCTCCCTTGAGGTCAAGGCCGAGGCCTATCTGTGTCTCGAGACACTTCTGGTAGGTGTAGATGCCAAGGTACTTGACTGAGTCCTTGTAGTCCTGCTGTGCGATAGGGTCTTTAATCTCTGACGCTTTGCTGTCATAGTAGCTTGTGGCTACTGAGAAGGAAAGGTAGAAGATGCTGGCCAGTGTCAGGAGGACTGCTGTAACAATTACAATTCCTTTGTTTTGCATTTTAGTTATTTATTTTTTTGTTTTTGTTTTCCAAAGAATACAATACACAATACGCGTGCAAAGTTAGTTATTTTTATTTAAATACAAGAAAATTCGGGAGAGTTTTTTCGTTTTGTTGTGAAAAAGGGTGTGTTATGGCATCACTTTGCTCATTAAGGGGGGAGGTGGGGAGCGGGATATGTGTGTATTGGATTGCCGCTGCATGTGTGGCTCAACCGTGGGTGTATGGCGGCGCGCGGTGGGCCCGGCAGCTATTCGGCTGCTGCAGTGTGGTCTGGCAGAGGGGCGCTCAGAAAGGGGCAAGCATGAGGGAGTTGAGGGGCGAGTGTGGAGGAACAGAGGGATGATTAGGGGAACAGAGAAGGACGATTAGAGAGAACAGAGGGGGCGATTAGGGGAACAGAGAAGGGCGAGCGTGAGAAAACAGAAGGGCGAGAGCGGATGAACAGAGGGGCGAGCATGAGAAAACAGAGGGGCGGAAAAGAGGAACAGAGGGGATGGAAGAGAGAGGATGGTATGTGTTACGGGCGGTTTGGGGCGAGGTAGGTGGACATGGGGTAATGGTCAGAGGCTGTGATGGAGCGATCGACACGGCAGCGGTATGGTTTCCAGTGGTTTGAGCATAGGATATTGTCTATCCTGACCTTCATGGTGGGGTATGTGAAGTCGGTGCCGAGGCCGGCCGTGCGGTGGCAGTCAGTCAGCGACGACTGTATGGTCTGGTGGACATATGAGAGGGGATGGTCGTTGAAGTCTCCGCATACTATCATGCTGCGTCCCTGGTGGACTCTGATGTATGCGTAGACGGCGTCGGCCTGTGGCGAGCGCAGTGCTGACGAGGCTTTCACTTTCCTTACGATGCGTTTCGCGGCTGGTATCATCTCTCTTATAGGCATCTGCATGTGTTTCATGCTGTCGATGATGTCCTTGTCGGCGTAGCTGAGGCCTACGGTCTCGAGGTGTGCGTTGACGACGTGCACCTCCTCTCCCTTGATATTGAGAACGAAGGCTCCTATCGAGTTGCCCCGGGTATAGATGGGTATGTGCTCCTTGCGTATTATGGGGAACTTGCTGAATATGGCCACTGTCTCGCTGACATCCCTGCACACGGCGTTCGTGACGATGGTGTCGCGGTGTGCGTAGATGCTGTCGACGATGTTCCAGAGGGAGTCCTGTCCGGCAAGATAGGAGTATTCCTGCAGGCATATTATGTCTGCCCCGGAGTGTATGAGGTATGAGAGAACCTTGCTTGGCTGCTCTCTCTCCTCGGGTGTGGCTCTCTCCATGCCCATGCCGAGAGTGTTGTATGTGAGCACCTTTATGCTTCCCTCGGGTGGCTGGCGGTCAATGTTGATGGGGGCGTACTCTCTCAGTGGCGACCATACTATGGCGAGGGCTGCTATGGGGAGGAGTGTCTTCTGGCGGTCGGCGATGAGCCAGAGGGGTATGAAGATGATATTGGCAACGGCCATGACGGGGAACGCGAACCCTATGAGCGAGAGGTAATGGTAGCTGACGGGGTTCATAACTCCCGCATAGGCGGTGGCCGCGAGCGCTATGGCGAGGATGATGTTTATGGCGAAGAGTATCTTTCTCAAAATGTGGACTTTACTTGATTTTCTCTCCCGATTTCATATTCCTGTTATCAGCCTTGGGGGAGAGGTGACACCGGACTGGGGCAAGGGTGATTCTCCTGTGGTGTCCTTTCCCCTGCCTCTGGCGTGGTGTTGTGTTGTGTTGTCTGTTTGTCATGTGGCGCTGTGGCCATCCCGTCCTGCCCTGTCATGGCTGTAAGGGGTGGGTGGGTGATGGCCACTTGGCTCACATGCTCCGGCTGTCATTTCCTGTCGAAGAGTTTTCTGCGTTCCTCATCGGTAAGCGAGTCATATCCAGAGCGTTTGATTTTCTCGAGTATTCTGTCCATCTCCTCCTGTTCCTCGTGTTCTTTTCTGTTTTTCTCTGCCTTGTCGTAGTGGCTCTCCTGGTTGTAGTGGCGTTTTCCTCCCTGCATGTTGCGTTTCCACCATGCAGAGATTTTGTCCTTGAGGGATTCGCGCGTACGTATTTCATACCCGTCCCATGTCTCCCATCCGTTGAAGGATGACGCCCTTTGCCTGCGCTCGTACTGTTGTCTCCAGTGGCGTATGATGATGTATCCCACTGCCATACCGCCGAGGTGTGCTATGTGTGCGACACCGTCGGACGATGTTGAGAGAGCTGAGAAGAGCTCTATCGCGGCATAGAGCATGACGAACCATTTGCCTTTTATCGGCACAGGGAGTGGGAATATGAATATGCGTTCCTCGGGGTATGTCATGCCGAATCCGAGGAGTATGCCGTAGACGGCTCCTGAGAATCCGACGGTCACCCACATGTTGAGGTATTCAGAGGTGGGGATAATCATTCCGCCGACGTTGACCATATTGAATGCCGCGAGGCCCTCGACGGCGTACTGCACGAACTGTGCCGCCTCCTGGAAGAGTCCTGCGCCGACACCGCATGCGAGTATGTACCATAGGAAGCGCCTCGACCCCCATGTCTGCTCTATGACGCATCCGAACATCCAGAGAGCGAACATGTTGAAGAAGAGGTGTGTCACGCCGCCGTGCATGAACATGTATGTCACGAGCTGGTAGAGGTGGAAATTGTCGGCCATGAAGAAGTGGAGGCCGAAAATCTCGTTGAAATCTATGCCTGAGCCTTTCATCACGACGGCTGCCAGATAGGCGAGGACGTTGATGATGAGGAGGTTCTTTGTTATTGGAGGAATCTGTCTGAACATATTATAAATCTGGTTGAAATATTGCACAAAAGTACAAAAAAAGTGTCGATAAGACGTAAGGTGAGGGTAAAATAGTGTTTTTTTCGTTTGTTTTAATAACTTTTTTCAGTTTTTTGTTTGGTTTCTAAAACTTTAATACTAAATTTGCGGATGAAAACACTGGGTATATTCTATTTATAATCAACATATAACAAACATCTATCATGAACAAGACAGAATTAATAGAGAAGATTGCAGCAACAGCTGGTCTCACAAAGGCAGATTCAAAGAAGGCTCTTGAGGCTACACTTACAGCCGTTAAGGACGCTCTCGCTGCAGGCGAGAAGGTATCCCTCATCGGTTTCGGCACATTCTCTGTCAACGAGCGTCCTGCTCGCGAGGGCATCAACCCACGCACAAAGGAGAAGGTACAGATAGCAGCAAAGAAGGTTGCTAAGTTCAAGGCAGGTGCTGAGCTCGACGCAGCTCTCTAAGCCCTGATACCCACAACGAGAAAAGGCACCGCCGCTGGCGGTGTTTTTTTTTGCCGGGGAATGCTGACTGTCCTCTATCGGCAGGCAGCAGCACATCTACTCTATCCTCATAGCAGAGGGAAAGGAATGCCGCCCGTACTCCATCGGCAACCAGCAGCAAATGTTCACGTGACGATGTGGCGGTGGAGCGGTGGAAAGACGTATACGGAGCTGAGGAAAGACGTGTGCGGAGCCTGCTGGGCTTTATTTGTTGAGAATCTTCTCCACGACATTTGCCCCACCCTTCAGCGTGACGCCGACGAGATTGATATAGAGCACATTGAGAGGGTTCCCCTCCTTTGTCTTCACCTGTATCTCTGTCAGGCGTGCCGGTTTGCCGTTTATGTCCACCTGTGCTATCCAGCGCCCGTTGTTGCGGCAGACGCGTATATCGCGTTTCTTGTAAGCCGTGAGCCTCACTGTCGCCTCGTTGTTCCCGACAGAGATAATCTTGTATCCGTAGGCCAATTTGCGCTGTATGAGCGACAGCTCGTTCTCGTGTCCGGGGCGGTCAGTGTTGTTATGCCAGAAGACATGGATAGGATTAGCCTTGTCGAGCGCCCCACCCTTCAGGTTGACGTCATAGCATACCCAGTTGCGGTTGACACTGCGTGAGATATGGAAGAGCCTCTGCCCGCTGCATGGCAGGGACATGGCTATAAGGAGCATGATGGCTATCGCGCCGCGCGTTATATTCATATAGACAAGGTATATTGGATGTACAGCGTGCAAAAGTAAGCAAAATTTCCCAAACAGGCAAGAAATACCCGATTTTCTGCACCCCCCATACTTATAAAAACCCCTTTGCGTGGCAGCAGGCAGCCACAGCGCCCCTCATTGCGCCCCCGATAATAACTCATTCCGCCCCCGATAACATCTCATTCCGGTCCCGATAACATCTCTTTCCGACCCCGATAACATCTCTATCCAGCCCCGATAATATACAGAAAAGAAGAAAAATGATAGACAAGAATTTCGTCAAAGGCTTCGCCGTGATAGCCGTCATGAGCGTCGCCGCATGGTTCATCGCCACCCTCGATGCTGTCAAGGCCCTCTCCTTCAGCTCGTTGATAATAGGCATCCTCCTCGGTATGGTATATGCCAACACCCTGCGCAAGCGCCAGCCAGCGGCATGGGACAGCGGCATAAAGTTCTGCTCGAAGCGCATGCTGCGCCTCGGCATCATCCTCTACGGATTCCGCCTGACATTCCAGGATGTCATCGCCGTAGGCCCCAAGGCGGTCATGGTCGACTGTATCGTGGTCGTTGTGACCCTCCTGCTCGGTGTCTGGATAGGGCGCAAGCTGGGCATGGACCGCGAGACGACACTCATGGCGAGCACAGGGTCGGCCATCTGCGGTGCGGCGGCGGTGCTCGGCGCTGAGCCGATAGTCAGGGGCAAGGCCCACCAGACCGCTGTCGCCGTGAGCACCGTGGTCATCTTCGGCACACTATCCATGTTCCTCTACCCCATCATGTACCGCATGGGGCTCTCCCATCTGCTCGACACACAGCAGATGGGCATATACACAGGCTCCACGCTCCACGAGGTAGCCCACGTTGTAGGGGCGGGCAATGCCATGGGCCCTGAGATAGCCACCGACTCGCTTATCGTGAAGATGGTGCGTGTGATGCTCCTCGTCCCAGTGCTCATTGCCATGAGCTGGCTCCTCGGCCGTGGCGGCGACAAGCAGAAGAGCAAGATAAATGTGCCATGGTTCGCGTTCATATTCCTGCTCATGATAGGTGTCAACAGCGCCCTGAAAGCCCTCTGGGGCGGAGAGGAATGGCTCAGACAAGGGCTCAAGGTGATAGAGATAGTCTCGACATTCATGCTGACACTCGCCATGACAGCCCTCGGCAGCGACACCTCAATCGAGAAGTTCAGGCAGGCAGGGGCCAAGCCGTTCTATCTCGCCGGGCTGCTCTACGTGTGGCTCGTCATCGGCGGATTCCTCCTCGCCATATTCCTTGTCTGACTCTCCCCCTCACTCCCCGGGCATGACACCGTGGGAGACTCTCCACCCCCTGGCAGGCATAATGCAGCGGAGGGAGAGGGAAGTTACAAACTGTAAGCAGGAGGGGTGTCCCAGCTTACAGTTTTCTTGCCATACCGTCAATTATCCGCCACATACTGAATGGCGCCCCGAGAAGCTGCCTATGACAGGCCGGGAGGCTATCTCCCGCGCCCTCATCCCTACAGCTTACAATCTGTAAGGCGCACACACGCCACGCCTCCCTCCCGCCCGTGGCCCGCAAAGGCGCGCGGGAGAGAAAACGGACGTGAAAATTTGGATTTTCCAAAAGATTATATTACTTTTGCATCGGTGACGGCCCACCCCCCGCGAC
>OBLI01003003.1_pt1 | contig 13514 bp, 10 predicted proteins | sample 1519701 | NCBI WGS metagenome assembly OBLI01 (sample SAMEA3663005, study PRJEB22513) | pig gut metagenome | biome: pig gut; feature: pig-associated habitat; material: faeces | place: France | collected 2012 | reverse complement strand
TCTATTATCGCTAACCTGAGGATCTCTATCTGTTTTAACAAGTACATAGATTTCTGCTTCACAATTCTCATCAATATATCCATATACATTTTCTTTATTACCAACTTCACTAAGATTACTAATCTTAATTCTATTATCATCATCAAATTCTGAATCAGATGAAATATTCTTTTCAAAGTAATAGATAGCAGAATTAGGATCAGACTTTTCTGAATTAATATCACACTCTGTCCATCTATATGGAACACCGTCTCTATATACTACTAAAATAACTCTTATATTCTGAGTAATAATAGTTTCTTTTACTTGACTTCCATCTTCTGCAGTTCTAACAATAGTATCAGAAGTATATAACTGCAAAGAACCATCATTTACAGATTGAGCAATATTAAAACTAAAATTATAACTATTCTTATCAGTTAATAAATCTCTATAGAAATGAAATCTATTAGCAATAAATTGAATATTACTATCTTGATTAATATATTCATAAGTAAAATACGAATCATAATTACAAGATGTAAGATAAAATGCAGCATGTAATGGATCTCTACAAATAGCAATACAATATGGATTTCTATAATAATAGAATCCAGAATTAAAATACTTATCTGAGTATGTTCCAGGGATAGCAGGCTCATCAATAAGTTCACCAATATGATTGACTATATCGTACCTAATATAAGATCCTGCTGGAATAATATATCTTCCATCTTCGCATTTTATAATATGCTTACTATTAATAGCAAATCTTAATTTAATAGTATTTGTAGGGATAATATTATTATTGTCATCCTTAAGTACAAAATAAGCATACCAAGTACGTGATATCTGATTATCAACTTTCTTACTTAACTGAAGCTTATTAGATTCAGTATTAATAAGATTAAAATAATTCTCAACATCAGCATCTGTAGTAAGAGATCCCCTAGCCATAGAAGTCTTAGGAATTAACTTCTGTAATTCTTCTGTGGATTTTCTATTAGATCCATCCACACAGTCTGTTACGGCTACAAGATAAGAAATTACTTTTTTATATCCATACTTTTCTGACTTAAGATCAACATAAATACCTTCAGAAGTACCATCTATATTAAGATAGTCAAATTCACCATCTTTTCCAAGAGTACTATATACTTTAATATATATTTCTGAATTTAATCCAGGAATATATGATGTACTATCAAATGTAATTCTAATAGTATTTTCACCAGTATAAATATAATAGCAATAATATTCACAATCAGGATCAGGAGAAGAACCATACATATATGGAATTAATTCTGTTGTTTCTCCTTGATCTGTAACTAATACTCTAAAATCAGCCATCTGATTATCAAAATCAAATGTATATGTCTTATTCTCAATAATAGAATCAGAAATAATCGTATCGGTAATTTCTTCAATAGTACACTGTCTCAATGTACATTGTACACCAATATATTCATCATTACCAATATTAAGAATAAAAGGTGGTTTAAGATAAGGATGATTAATTGTAGATAATCTATTGATAATCTTATTACCATCTTTATCTTCTGTTACATATTGAGCAATGTAATTATATCCATTATTAGTTCTAACTCTTTTGATTTGAAGATCAAAATCTAAATGAAATTCATGATCTTCTACAAATATAGGAGCTAATGAATCGATATAGAAATTACCATCTTCATCTATATAATTTGCAATATCTTCAGTCTTAATACATATCGTAACAGTCATCATAGCAGGAACTGCATTAAAATCTGTAATTCCAGTATATGCAGAATGAGTAAGAATATTTTTAGTTAATCTTGCTCTAGTAGGAAACATTTCGTTTCCTAATTGACCTGCCATAATTGTAGATGTTTGAATCTTCTTAGATTCTATATCTGATATATAACCAAAGATACCAAGAGATAAAGTTGTTTCATCTTCATCTTCTATATATCTTTTTTGGACGTTATGAACTGTATCTACAATGTCATAAATATCTGAATTAATATTCCAATCTGTTGTATTCTTAGCCATTAGATAACGTCACTTCCTTTCCACTTAAGTTTATATACATATCCTGTTGGAGATATATTACTAGATTCTTTTACTACATATGCAGCTTTTGCTGGTCTAGTATCAGCATGATCTAAAACAGAATTATATGGTGTAATCTGATATTTTTGAGCTTTATATAAATTAATCGATAACTTATTAAAATCAGCTAAAATATCAGGTTTCATATCTTCATAAAATGCTGCTTTGAAATCTATACTATAACTAATTCCGTTATCAAAGTTAGTAGAACTGAAAACATCTCTAGGTAAGCTCTTAGGAGTAACTCCATACATTTTACCATAATATACAATAGTTTCCATATCCTCATCAACCAAGAATTTATATATAGCAAAAGCATCATGAAGAATCTTGTTTTTTATATAATACTTACTTGGAGATACAATACCATGGTGCTTTAAAGTTTCATATTCTTCATATGTCTTAAAATACGTATAAGTATCTAAAAATTTTGTATCTCTAAACTCTAAAGAAAATTCTGGATTATCATCTGCAGCTTCTGATGATCCTCTATACTGATATCCAACACCATACATATTTACAGGTGTATCTACCATCTCTGCTGATAAACCAGGAATATCAAGATTGGATATTACTTGGTTTTGTAATAGATGATTAAAAGGATCAGATCTATCATAAGATAATTGTAATGCAGATATTGTATTTTTTCTAGAATTATATAAATCAACCCAATAAGGTAACGAACATAACTGCGGATTTAAAACATCAGTAACAGCAAGATTTTCATTAGTACTAAGTATATGCAAATCTGGTTTAGTGAAGAATAAATATTCTCTAGTTGTAGACAAAGATCCATAAGGATTCATTAATCCGAATCTAAATGTTTTATTATACAGGGCTGTATTAATTTCATTTCTAGAGAATAAATTTACAGAATGATAAATATCTTTTTCTGCATTAGCATTATTAACACTAATATTTCCTTTACTACTCATAGAATAAGCATAATTAGAATTACCTGACAAACTACTAGATGTTTTATTATCATCATGATTATTAGTAGTAATTACAGAATAATCAGAATTAGATTCAGATGCAACATCTGGCTGAGTAACATTATTAGTCCTTAATAATGTATTACTTCTAGTAATATTTCTTGCATTATTTGCAGATGTATTTTCTAATTTTAATAATACTTTTGATTCTTTACTTTTAACAGAAGAAGACTTTTTCTTTGTAGATTTCTTCGTTACATTTTTGCTAGAAACTTTAGCCATTATAAGTGTCTCCTTTCTTAAAATTTAGATAAGATTATAGTAATGTTCCTCATAACCAAAGTTATTGCCTATATAGCAAAATTTACAAAGTACATAATTTAGAGAACACCTATATAATTATTTACCTAAAAAGGAGGTTAAACACAATGCAGAGTAGTGTATTGAATGAAAAAGATGATGATCTTATTTCTGTTATTAAGGATTTAGTATCTGTTGTTAAGAATCCTAAAGAGCAGAAAAAGAAAAAAGATAGTAATTATCTTGGTGGATCTATTTCTAAATATAGCAAGAATATGGTTCTTACTTTTCCAGTTTTGTGCGATGATACTTTATCTATTGAAACTGCCCAGATGATCAGCAGGGTAAATGAGAAAAATATCACCACAATGCTGCAATTATTATTCTCTTCTATGAGTATTAAGGGTAATAATGGTGCTGAAGTATTAGCTCAATTCCACAAGAATATTGAAAATACAAGTATGGATGATATTGTTAATACTCTTAATAGTATTGCTGGAACCCAGGAATCAGCTATTGAAAGAGCTAGAGATAGAGAAGTATTAAAAGTAATGACAGAGTCATTAAAGTCAATTAAGACATTTCCTAAGGAATCTCTTAATGAGAAATCATTATCTGATTATCTTGTAAGAAATTATGGTAATAAGACTATTGTCTATGAAGCTCCTCAGGTTGATCCTAATATTGAAGCTATTAAAAACAGATCTGCACAGAGAGGTGCTGAAGCTGCTTATGGGCAAGGAGAACCTAGAGACCAAAGAGAAGAAGACAAATTCCAGTATCAAATCTATAGAGATCAGGAAAAAGATAGAAGAGATGATGAAAAGTCTGCAAGAGATTTAAGAAGAGATAAACGTGATGATCAGAATGATGAAATCAATTTTGCATCTAAACAGATTGTTCCTCAGGACGTTAAGAAAGCAAATGAATTACAACCTACTCTTATGGTTGTAAAAATGAATGATGTAGATGAAAATGGTAATATTGTCAATAAGATGACATTCTATGCTGGTGTTAAATCTCGTCTTATTGCTTGTACTTCTATGGATATTGTAGAGAGACTTGTTGCTAAGAATAAAGCAAGATTAAACTTCAAGAATTTCTTAAGAGCTACATCAGGAGAAATTAAGTGGAGAGATTTCTTATTCTGTTGGGATCAGGCTAAGGTTAATGCACGTAATGCAGTTAAGAAGGGTGAAGCTGCAACTATGTGGAACCTCTTAGAGAAGAGATCTACAAAGAATAATGCTAATAAGATTAGAAGGTCTGGAAATGATGCAAGTGCTATTACTTCTCTTGTAATTAATCAGGAGACTGTTAATTATATTAATTCTACATATAGAATCGATATTAATAGTCCTAAAGAAGCTAAAAAGCTCATGGATGAATTTAATTTCTTAGCTATTATCATTTGTGATGAGTCTAATGAAGCTGCCAGATTTTTATATGATGGAAATGATAATTATGAGCTTCTTTCTTATTCAGCACTTTCTAGAGAGGTAGCAGAAAAGAATCTTAAGAAAGAAATTAATCTTATTAACAAAGGGAGGTAAGCACTAATGTTACAGAATGAATATAATCAGATTTTCAGAGAAAACTTTGATTATTCTGATAACTATACAAGACAGTTTATTGCCAGAGCTGCAGTTACAGAAGATGGCAATGATCAGTTATTAAATGCTTTGTCTGCTTCTTTGTATGACAGTATTGTATCAAAAGTAGATGAAATTGATTTTGGTACTATTCCACTTTCTCGTGGTGATATTACTAAAGTTGAAGGATTCGGCAAGACAATGGAATGTCTTAGAATTATTAGAGAATTAGTTCTCCAGTATAAGCAGGATGTTACAGCTGTTGATGTTGTATTATCTGCTATTCAGAATACTATGGATAGAAAAGCATTGTTTATTAAGGGCTATGCCTTAAATGCGGAACTTCCTATGCTTTTATATAACCTGATTGCATTAGCAATCGAAAGATCTACATCTTTAATGATAGCTACATGTATTCAGTTTATTAGTGATCCATCATCTAATACTCCAAAGAAAGCACTTGATAAAGTTGCTTATCAGAGAACTATGGATGATGTTATGTTCCAGCAGTTAGGATCATACAATGCAATGTGTAATAAGAAAACTATTGATAAGATTCTTGATAATTCTATGAAAGCTGTTAAAGAAGATGTAGAATTTGAGTATGATGTAGTTGCTCCTATCGAGGATAATGATCCATCTGCAATTGCAGATCCATTTGATAATGATGTAGATCCTTTTGGTTCTGATGAACAGACACCTACATCAGATCCGTTACCAGATGAGATTAGAGATGCTCAAGCATCTTCTATTCCAGATAATACATTAAATGATGTAGAGCCATCAAATAATGAACCATTTGCTACTATTAGTGCAGATGAAGAAGAAGGACAACAGGATCCATCTACATTTGAGAAAGATCAAGATGCTACTATACCAGCTGAAGAAGATGCTCCAGTAGATAATAATATTCCTACAGGTGCTTCAGATCCAGTGCAGCCTACTCCTGCAGATGTAGAACCAGAAAATATTCCTTCTGTTGTTCCAGGAGAAGAAATTTCTTCTACAGATGCTCCTATTAATGAGGATGAGTTACAAGAAGGTGCTGTAGGTACTCTTGGTAAAGTTGTAGGTACAGTTAATAATGCAATTAATAAAATTACTCCTGAGGGTAAAGCTAGAACAGCAGTAAAAATTGCCGGAGCATTAGTTGGCGCTATTTTTGCAGTTAAAGGAATATCTGCACTTGTTACAAAAGTATTTATTCCATTTATTAGAAATCTTATATATGGATTCTGGTATACTGATCTTAAGTTTGCTGATTATTTAGAGATTCAGGCAGAACTTATTGAAAGTAATGCTAATGAAGTAGAGAATTCTACAACAATGGATGATGCTACTAAGAAGAAAGTTGCTGAGAAGCAGAGAAAGCAGGCAGCTAAACTTCGTAAGTGGGCTAATATTGTTAATCTTGATAAGAAGAAAACTTCTAATTCTGTAAAGAAACAGAACGAAGATGATAAGAAGAATAAAAAGAAGATTGCTAAAGATGAAGATGGTGATGATGCTCTGTTCTAAACAGAGCATCTAGCTCTTTACAAGTCTATATTTAAAGTCGATAAACAAAACACGTAGAATATTAAAAATAAGGAGGAACCAGATATGAGTTTATACTCTAAAAACAGAATCTCAAGTATTTCTGCAGAAGTAGTTGAAGAGCGTGTTAGGTTAGCTGCTCAGGCTAAAGAAGCAGAAGAATCTGTTGTTAATAATGAATCTGCTGCTCCAGATGTAACTGATCCACAAAATGAAGTTACTATATCTGAATCTACTTATTTCAATGGTATTGAAAAGGTAAACGAATTCAGCAATCTTATTGAAACTAACATTCAGGTTTTAGAGAATGATAATAATGTATTTAATTCTTTATTGGAACTTGATTTTGTTACTTCTATGAATGAAGCTATGATGTTAGAAAGTGCTGGTTCTGAAGATTCAAATATTGCTAAGAAGAAGAATATCTTAGAGCAGGTTAATAAAATTTGTGTAGGTGTTAAAGAAGCACTGAAGCAATCTGGTAAGTCTTTGAAGGAAACTTCGAAAGCAATGATCTCTAATGATAAGAAGAATTTCTCTACTTATCTTGATGCTATTAACAAAAATGGATTAGAGGGATTTAATGGTATTAAAAACTTCTCATTTCCATCTATTAAATCAGGTAATGTTATTGATAATATTGCTGATTGCTCAGATGTAATAGATGCATTTGAATCATTTTGTAAATCTATAGTTTCTGATAAATCTAAAGAAGATGTAGATATTACAATTGAAAACTTGGATAGTGCACTCACTAATGCAAAGAATAAGTATATGGGATTAATTAAGGAAGCTCTTCCTAAGAGTGAAACTTGGAATCCTAGTGATAATGATATAAAGTTGCTAACAGAGTTTGTTAAAGGAATTGCAGTTACAAATTCCATTTCCGAAACGACTTCAGAAGTTGTAGATAGTGTTAAGAGTATTGAAAAGATTGCTAAAGACTCTATTAATAATATTATGAAAGAGCAGGGCGAATTTAATGTTTATAAGATGGATGCTGTTTATAGAGCAGTTTCCAGAGCTACCAGACTTGTAAATAATAAATTCCAAGCTTTTCGTGATTTAGAGGTAAGAGAAATTGCAGCTTTTCGTCGTGCTATCTTTGTTTGTGGTAAATATGCTACAAAGCTTGAGAAGTCTGTAAAAGAATCTGCAGAGATTCAGGATATGTGGAATACAGTTGTTGGTGAATCTTCTGATACTTATGTATTTAGTAAATTCACAGAATAGAAAGGAGAATGAATAATGGATTATATTATGGAAGCATTATCTGCAGAAGAATCTAACAGAGAAGTTATTCCGGCTAGCTGTTTATCATTCTCTGAAATGGCTGATTATACTGCAGAATTTACAAACGAAGAGTTTAATAAAATGCTTGAATGCATTGGATTAGATGAATTAGCTGTATTTGAAGCTACAGGATCATTGATCGTTTATGAAGCTGAAAATTTGGCTAAGCTTAAATCTAGAATTGCTAATCATGTAAAGGATATTTGGGCTGTCTATAAGAATTTCTGGGAGAAGTGTATTACTGATATCCAGAATGATGTAAAGATTGCTTCTAAACTTCCAGCTGCTGACCTATCTGATATTGATAAAACTAAGAGCTTTGGTAAAGTTCATAAGTTTGAATTTAAATCTAAGTATGATAGTAATGCTTTAGCTTTTTCTAGAGAAATAAAAAAGACATTTAATGGTATTGCTGATGAAGATGGAGAAGCTGCAAAGGAAGCTAAGAACTTATTATCAGATGTAATTTGTTCTAAGATTTCTGGTGTAGAATGTAAAACATCTCGTGAAATGAAAAAGGCTCTTAAAAGCAAAATAAATGGTGAAGTTGTTACCGTTAATGGAGCTTGGGTTAAGAGAAATTGGGGCAATATCATGGATGTTGTAAATGGAAAGAAATCTACTGAATTAGCAAAGGAAGCTTATAACAAAGAGAAAGAAGCTTTTTCACAGATTACTGCTCAGCTTGATTCTATTGATAATGACATTTCAGGCATTGTTGCTGCTTGGAGTTATATGATTGATACAACTCTTTCTACAATGCATACTTGTTATGCTGTAGAAATGGATGCATGTAAGAGAAGATTAAAAGAGTATACAAATATTGTTGCTAAGGTATCTTCTATGTATCCTGCTAAGAAAGCAGTAAAAGAATCAAATGAAGAAAACACAGATGCTCCTGCACCTGCTGAAGAAAAAGAAGATACTGATACAGCAGTAGAAGAATCTTTTGTAATAGAAGAAGACAATACTGAACACGAAGTTAGTGAATCAGTTAAAATTGTTGATCAGGTATTCAACTTTTAATATTAATGGTAGGTAGTATATCTACCTACCATTTTATTTTAATTTTAGGGAGGAATATATCATGGCCGTATTTTCTGTAAATACAATTAAAGAATCAAAAACAAAAGATATTTCTACACAACAAAAATTAGATAATAATATTAGTTCATTTTTCGAAGAGTCTTTGGATTTAATATTAGATGAAACAAAGACATTTGAATCTTTATTATGTAGAGAGATTCAACTTAGTGAAGGTTTTATTGGAAATCTTATTATAGATTATGCAAAAAATAAAATTAAGATGATAGATCCATCCGAAATATTCTCTAGTATTTTTGACTGGTTTATATCTGCATTTGAAAAGTTAGGAAAATCGTTTTGTGCTTTCTTATTAAATTTTGTTAATAGGGATGCTCAACTTTCATTATATAAAAAGAAACTCAGCATGTATAGAGGAAGTATTAAATATACTAAGCCTTATTATGAGTATAAGAATCTTGAATATGATTCTTCTTATACAAGTTATAAAATAGAAGTTGAAGAAGTCTATAATAATTTGAATAAGAAGTTACTTGAATTGTCAGAAGCAAAGTCTTTAACAGATTTATCTACTATGGTAGAGAAGATTATGGAATATAATGAAGAATATATTTCAGAATTACGTGGTAAAGTTCTTGGACTTAATAAATCAGTATCTATGGATAAATATCCTGATGAACTGTTTAATTATTTTAGAACTACTCAAACACCTATACAGAAAAGAGTAGGAATGTTTGAAAAGAATATTGATGGTAGAAGAATTAATGAGGCTTTCCATGCTTATTATAATGCTTCTAAACAAGAGTCTATGATTAACAAAGATATTATGAAGACTAAGATGACTGCCACTGCTCAAAAAGCTAAGATTAGAACTATTAATCCTAATAAATATCTTTCTGAAGGTATGAAAATGAATCCTCAGATTCTAGGTATGTATAATAATGTCGTAGTTAATAGTTGTAGAACTGTAAAAGCTATTTGTGATACTTATGTAATGCTATTTTCAGCAAAGCTTGATGCTTTGAAAGAATATAATCTTACTAATAGAGAAATTCTTTTATTAGCTATTAAGCAAATGGTAAGGGAGGGATAATATGTATAATATTGATTATGGATTATCTGTCGATTTATTTATTGCTGAAAATGATTTTTTCATAGAATGTATTCAAAATGGAATGAATAGTTTATCCGAGTTTGCTGATATTACTGCTATTAATGAAAATATGCAGAGTAGTATCAATAAGTATATTCAGAAAGTAACAGCTTCTTTACAGAAAGCTTGGGATAAATTTAAGATAAAAACAGCAACAAAGAAAGATGTCCAGTTTATAAATAGTAATCTTAAAAAATTATCTCGAAAAACAAATATAACTTTTACTATTAATAATTATCCTAGTTATGATATTATAGAGTTTAAGAATATAAAGATTATACCATTTAATTATGATCAAATGAAAGATAATCTTAATTCTCCCAAAGAATATATGAATCATTACTATCCATCATTTAAAGAAAAAGATGTATGGAAAAGTATGAAGAAGAATATTATCAATAATAGTAGCAATGTTGTATGTGGCTATAATCAAATTGTAAAAGTTGTAGAATTTGAAACCAAAGGTTTCTATGAATGTAGAAATCAAATAGAGAAAGATATTACAATTATTAACAATGCAAATACCACAATAGAATCAATGATTAATGTTGCTGGTGCAGCAAATGAATCCACTATGTTCTATGAGAGTATGATTTTAGAGGCTCCTATACAAGGTGCTAATGATGATAAAGATAAAAAGATGACTTTCTCGAATGGTACTAGTACTACAGATCCTAATGATAAAGAGAAGAAAAATAAGAAGTCTAATATTCTAAAAGCTATTAATAGTTATATGAAAGTATCTGCTGATATTATTAGTTCTAAAATGAAAATTATAAGTAGAATGTATTATGACTATTATTATATTTTAGAGTATTATATTGATGAATTAGGCGATGCTGAAAATGCTGAAAAATCTAATGGTACAACACAGGTTAAATTATAAAAAAATAAATTCCCAGTAGGATTTATTATCCTACTGGGAATTCTCTTTATAACTTATTTAAATCTAATGGATTATTTGCATAATACTTTGCTGCAATTCTATTAACTGTTGGAACGTCATCAAGATCTAATAGCTTTATATTTCTAGCTTCTGGTGTATTTCTATAATATGCTAAAGCATAAGTTACATCAATAGCATTATATCTAGCAATGATATCAGATGGATAGAAATTGGCAAATTCAGGATTAGTAGTTAATTGTATTGGATCTACCTTAATATCATCATTTCCAACTAATTTTGTAATGATATTCTTTGCTTGAATAGATGTCAATAATCTATTAACATTTCTCTCAGGACAATAAGTCATTGCTGTATATAAAGCATAATTAAGAGGAGACATTTCCTCTAATGTCTCTCTTCTAATTTTTCTTATCAAAGAAACCTTATCCCAGAATTCTCTTCTAAAGTTTTCTTTCTCATTAATAGGAATCATCCAACTCAAATCTTCTCTAAAATGTTTCTTTGGATATAGATAAGAAGTATATGGATAATATGCAACCAATTGTAGAGGATACATATCATGAGATATAATAAGATTAGGATTACCATCATTTAATGTTTCTATTAAATGAGCTATTATAACAGCAGTTTCGTATTGATCTGGAGAATCTATAAAATATATACCAGGTAAATAAGGGCATAGTATCTTAAGCAAAGACATATTATTATCAATCATTCCTCTAGTAGCACATACTTCGGTCTTTCTTAAAAATATATCGTTATACTGGGCAACGAATTTTCTATTAATATTGCAAGTATTAAGAGAATTAATTAAGAAGAACTTAGTATTTACTTTTAAAGATTTGAAGAATGATCTATAATGACCACACATGTTGATTATACCAGAAGATACATCTGTTATATTATTATAAACAATCCTATTATTCTCAGAATATAAAGGATGTAGGATAGATGTAAGATCAATAAATACATTAAGATTGGTAGCATATGCAATGGAAGAATTTCCATAAGTATCATATACTATATCTTGTAATCTATTTAATTTTACATATCCTCCATGTATAACAGATGAAAGATTTAAAGTTATTGTATCATTGATGATTTGGTTATGCTGTTTCTCGTTCGCCATCTTCATCATCCTCATCTTCTTCATCTTCTGCTAATAACAAATCTCTCATATCAAAGATATCTCCAGATGTATTATCATCTTCATCATTATTAATATTATTAGCAGCTTCTAAGAAATCTTCTCTAGATCTTACTGCTCTAAGAATCTCTTTTGTATCTCCAAAACCAGCTTTAATTAATCCTATAGCTAATTCACCAGGACCTTCTGGAGTACTAAATGTATATCCTTTTCCTGTTTTCTCTTCTGCTCCTGAAGTATATACTTTACGAATCTCAATCTTAGCCTTAGATTCATCTGGTTCTCCACTACCTTTAATCCATTGAACTTTTCTTACAGTACCACAAGTAGTACCTTTCTCATCAAATGGAATATCGTAATCTTTAAATACATGATATTGAAATTGATTATCAAACATAATAGCCTCCTGAAATAATGAAAAAATAATAACCCAGGGATTTTACTCCCTGGGTTATTACTTATTGCTGCCGCCTAATTAGCGAACAATATTAGATCCAACAGTTGCAATACCAAGCTTCTCATAAACATCAGCAATTGTTCTGTTGTATGCCTTGGTAACTACGATAGCATAGTTAGGATTACCTGTTGGCATCATGTTATTACGGATAGTTAAGTCTGCCTTAATCTCAATACCGTAATCTACATAAGCACCCTCTTCGTCCTTGCTACCATAAATAATTGCACAGATCTGACGTGGATCAATTCCGATCACTTTAGTAAGCTGCTGTACATTGTTTGGATTAAACATAGATGCACCTGAACGATCTGTAATGTCTGTCACGATCTGCTTCCAGTTAGGCTTACCCTGGTTAAAATAACGAGGCTGCAATAAAGGCTTAATAATATCAATACCATCATCTGTGATATGATACCGGTCACCCTCTTTTAACTGGAGATCACGACCACGAGTCTTGTCAATAATTGAATTTCCTGACTGCTTACCAGAAACTCTGTCACATGCACGAGTACCATCCAAATCACGAGCATGGCTAAAGTATAATGAAATACTTGGGTAGCCATTTTGTACTTCAAATGTACAACCTACGTAATCAACAAATGCGGCACGGAAGATTTGATTGGTGAGCTTGCAGAAATCCATGCTTGACATGAATCGTCCTTCATAATTGCTCTCGAAAGATATCGGTTCGATATCGATCTTGTAAGGCGTTCTGCTTTCCTGGGTTTCTTTCTTTGCTTCACTCATATTTTTGTCCTCCTTAAAATAAAATATTGTAAATGAAAAAGTAAAGATCTTGATAGTAAGATATCTTATCTTCTATCAGATTTATAATATATAACCAAGATCAATATTAACCTTGACTATTTATTATTACTGATGTTGTACTTATCATAGAATTTTATTCTAAATTTAGTAGAGAAATCTAATTCCTCTGCTTTTGCTTTAAGATCAGCTTCAAAGAATTCACCCTCTACTAAATATACGATAAGATATAATGTCTTAGTATTATCTCTAATTAATAAATAATTGGCATTATTAAAATCACCAAGATTAATATCGTGGTCAAACTCTAAA
>OBLI01003001.1_pt1 | contig 13531 bp, 7 predicted proteins | sample 1519701 | NCBI WGS metagenome assembly OBLI01 (sample SAMEA3663005, study PRJEB22513) | pig gut metagenome | biome: pig gut; feature: pig-associated habitat; material: faeces | place: France | collected 2012 | reverse complement strand
ACAAGCCTGCTGCAGCAAAGGAAGCCAACGCAACCGGCGGAGTCAGGTTTGCAAACATAGCATAATAGAAGGAGAACATATGGGCAGCCGCCGGAGCGATACCCAGCTTAGCCAGTGCCGGAGCAGCAATGGCCGCAGTAATGATGTATGCCGGGATGGAAGGCAGGCCCATGCCCAGTATCATACAAGTAATCATGGTAAATACCAGCGTAAAGAGGATGCTGGTGCCACCGAGAGCGATAATAGTGTTTGCCATGGTCAGACCAAAGCCGGTCTTGGAGCAAACGCCGATGATAATACCTACGCAGGCGCAGGCAATCGCTACGGATACAGTCTGCTTCGCGCCATTAGCCAAGGCATCAACCATATCCTTCACGCTCATGCGCGTATCCTTCTTCAGCTGGGCTACCACAATAGTAACCACAATGGTCAACACTGCGGAATAAACAACAGTGGTGCCGGAGAAGAACAGCATGTAGAGCAGGAAGAATACCGGCAGCAGCAAATGGCCGCGAGCATTCAACACCGTCTTGAGCACGGGCAGCTGATCCTTAGGTAGGCCTACCAAGCCGTCCTTAGAAGCACGCAACTGCACTTGGATGATGATACCCAAATAATAGAGCAGCGCGGGAATGGCAGCCCAAACGATAATGCTGGAATATTTCACGCCCAGCATTTCTGCCATAATGAAGGCTGCAGCACCCATAATAGGCGGTAACAGCTGACCGCCAACGGAAGCAGCGGATTCAACAGCACCAGCGAATTCCTTGGAATAACCGGTTTTCTTCATCAAGGGAATGGTGAAGGCGCCGGTGGTTACAACGTTAGCAACAGCGGAGCCGTTGATGGAGCCCAAGAAGCCGGAGGCGATAACGGATACCTTCGCCGGACCGCCCTTAGTGTGACCGGCCAATGCCAGTGCCAAGTCGTTGAACAGCTGGCCCATACCGGATTTGCTCATAACAGCGCCAAAAAGGATGAAGAGGAAGATGTAGCTGGCAGCAACGTTAACAGAGGTGCCATAAATACCTTCCGTATTAGCAAAGAAATGGTTGGAAAGGCTGGTCCAGTCATAGCCGCGGTGCATGAACATGCCCGGCATGGAGCGACCAAAAATGCCATAAGCTATGAAAACCAAGCTCAGCAGGGAAAGCACATTGCCGCTGACGCGACGGGAGGCTTCCAAAACCAAGGCCACCAGCAGCGTCGCCATCGCCATATCCATGGTGTTGGCATTACCAGCTCTTTCAACAAAGCCCTGATAGTCGGTGGAAATGTAGATAGGAGCTGCCAAGGAAGCGGCTACCAAAATCCAGTCCAGAATGGACGGAGTGGTGAAACTGGATTTCTTACACATGGGGTACATGAGGAAGGTTAAAACCAGCATCATGGAAACGTGAATAGATCGGTGAATCAAAGTTAGGGGCGGACCAAAGGTCGCCGTATACAAATGATAACAGGACACGAGGATGCACAGCACGAAGAAAATTTTCTTCATTGTGCCGGAGAAGGTTCTAGTGGTGGATTCCTTATCTAATTTCTTGATAATCTCCTCAGATTTGCTCTGCATTTCCGCACTAGCTTCGGTACTAATAGCTACTTCTTGCTCCGCAGCTTTATCTTTAGTATTCTGCATCAAAAAGTCCCCTCCTCTCAATTACTAAAACTAAACGAGTGTGCTCGGGTAATATTCTCCCGCTGGTTACTAAAACATCATTTACCTTAATTTCCCGAGTGGCCAAATGAGAGTTAATCCAGACAAAATGTGGAAATATTTGGCCAATTTCTTCCATATAGATGCGCCCCTTTTCTATTCTCGTCCGCTTGCCCTTGTTTTCGGGAATACCAGCGCCAAAGGCAGGAAACGATATCGCATCCAGCTCCAAGGTATTATCCTGATTAATATGATAATACTCGTGCCAGGAGATGCGCTCCCAGGAGTGAATCCAACCGAAAAAGAGCTTATCTCCTGTTTTCACAGGATAGCGCACATACTCTTTTTTCGTTTGGTAATCATAGATACGCAAAATTTTGTCCTTAGAATATAGATGCTGCCAGCCAAAAAGGCCGGCAGCAACGATGCTTAAGAATAGGAATAAGGTAAATGTCTTCTTTGACATGAAGGACATGAATTATTTCAGCATGCCTTTCTCTTTGTAGTACTTTTCAGCACCGGGATGCAGCTTAACGGAAGTGCCCTTGATGCCGCGCAGTGCGGTTTCGGGTTTAATTTCGCGCTTAGCAGTTGCATGGGATGCGCCAATGGTTTCCAAACCCTTTTGAGAGTAAATGCCGGTCAGCAGATCGTATACAACATCATCGGACAGGTTTTTGCTAACCAGCATGATGTTCATAACAGCTGCGGTAGTGGTGTCAACCTTAGTGCCATAGGTTTCTTTCGGAATCTTCCATTCTACATAGAAGGGATATTTAGCAGTCAATTTCTTCAGAGCTTCGCCTTCAACGGGAACGAATACGATTTCTTTAGCAGTGCCCAATTCTTTAATGGTAGCATTGCCAAGACCGGAGGTTACGAATGCAACGTCACATTGACCGTTCTTAATTTGGTCAATAGCTTCGCCGTAGGAGAGGTAGTCAACTTTTGCATCTTTATAGGTCATGCCGTGAGCTTCGAACATCATACGAGCATTCAGCTCTACGCCGGAGTTAGGAGCGCCAACGCCTACGCGTTTGCCCTTCAAATCGGTAAACTTAGTGATGCCGCTGTCTTTAGTGGTAACGATTTGGCAAACGTTCGGCCACAGACCCATCATAGCGCGAAGGTTTTCTGCTTTCGGTTTGCCCTGATATGCGCCAAAGGCTTCAACAGCTTGGATAACGGAGTCGCTCATGGCAATAGCCATTTCACCCTTGCCAGTCAAAATAGCGTTGATGTTTTCTGCAGTTGCACCGGTCGCAGTTGCAGAGGTCTTGTAGCCCATTTCACCAACAACCTTGGAGAAGGCACCGCCAATCGGGAAGTAAATACCACTGGTGGGGCCGGTCAATACAGTGATGAATTCCTTGCTGCGGTCTACCTTGCCAGCTGCAGCCTTATTGTCGGCCTTTTTGTCTCCGCCACCGCCGCACGCAGCCACAGTAAAGGCCATAACGATCATCATCATTAGAGCTAAAAACTTCTTCATAATTTCCTTCGCCTCTTTCCTAAAATATTCGCCCAATTGTATTAAAACAATCTCACACTTGTATTATAGCATAGAACAAATCCGTAGAAAAGCTATTTTTTTACAAGTTTTCGAGAAACTTTTCAAGGCTAAAAAAATGTAAAAAATTTTACATAGAATCTAAATACTTATTCACTGCCTCGGCTGCGCCTCGGCCCTCAGCGATCGCCCATACAACTAGGCTTTGGCCACGACGAGCATCACCAGCAGCAAAAACGCCGGGAACGCTGGTCATATAATCCTTTTCGCTAGCAGCAATGGAGCCACGGGCATTTTTTTCTACATGGAATTCATCCACTAAGCGCTGCTCACTACCAGCAAAGCCCATAGCCAAAAGCACCACCTGAGCAGGAATTACCCGCTCGGTGCCCGGCACAGGCACCTCGGTGCGTTTGTCATTAATAACCTGCATAGTATTTTGGCAAATGCGCAGGCCTGTCACATGCCCATCCTCGCCCAAAAACTCCTGAGTCATTACGCAAAACTCGCGCGCATCCTCTTTAAATTTAGCAATGGCTTCCTCTTGGCCATAATCGGTGGTAAACACCTTCGGAAATTCCGGCCAAGGATTTTGCTCCGTGCGAGAATGGGGCAGGCAGGGATTGTGCTGCAGCTGCTTCACACTGCGGCAGCCTTGACGAATAACCGTGGCCATGCAGTCGTTGCCGGTGTCGCCACCGCCGATGATGACAACATCCTTATCCTTGGTATCAACGAAAAGGCCGTCCTCATAATTGCTATCAAGATAGCTTTTCGTCACATTGTGCAGGAACTCCTTGGCAAAGTAAATACCCTCGAGCTCGCGTCCCTTGACATCAATATCGCGCGGTTGAGTTGCGCCGGTGCACAGCACCACAGCGTCGTACTCTTCTAAAAGCGTGCTGGAAGAAATCTTGGCACCAACCTCAGCATTCAGCACAAAGTTAACGCCAGCGTCCTCAAGCAGCTTCACACGGCGCAGCACGGTGTCCTTAGAAAGCTTCATCGTGGGCACGCCGTACATCAAGAGGCCGCCCGGTCTATCAGCGCGTTCAAACACGGTTACAAGGTGACCGGCCTTGTTAAGCTGGTCAGCGCAGGCTAGTCCCGCAGGGCCGCTGCCTACTACGGCTACCTTTTTGCCGCTACGCTTAGCAGGGATATTGGGTTTGACGAGGCCCTTATCAAAGGCATTCTCGATAATGTATTGTTCGATATTTTTAATCGTTACCGGAGCAGTTACCAAGCCAGCATTGCAGGCACCCTCGCAGGGAGCGGGGCACACATGGGAGGTGAACTCCGGGAAATTATTGGTTTTATTCAAACGAGCATAAGCAAAATCATCCATGCCGCGATATACTAAATCGTTGAATTCAGGCATCAGATTGTGCAGGGGGCAACCGCTAACCATGCCGTTCAGCGTCATGCCGCTGTGGCAAAAGGGCACGCCGCAATCCATGCAGCGGGCTGCCTGACAGCGCAGCTCCTCAGCATGAGGCAGGCTGCTGGCTTTAATTTCCTCCCAATCCTGTATGCGTTCTGCGCAAGGCCGTTGGCTAAGCTCCTGGCGCTTATAATCCATAAATCCGGTAGGCTTACCCATTATGCCTTCACCTCCTCAAAAACTTTCAGGGTTGCAGTTTCCATATCCACACCCTGCTGCAGATAATCGTTCAGCTTTTCCATAACCTTCTTGTAGTCCTTAGGAATAACCTTCACAAATTTGCTTTGGTACTTGCTCCAGTTTTCCAAAATATCCAGAGCCAGCTTGCTGCCGGTATATTCCGCATGATTTAGAATCATCTTCTTCACAGTCAGGCTGTCGTTGATGGCCTCCAGGGGCTCCAGCAAAACGATTTCTTTATTGCAATAGGAGGCAAAGTCGCCCTCCAAATCCAGTACATAGGCTACGCCGCCGCTCATGCCTGCTGCAAAATTGCGCCCGGTTTTGCCCAAAATTACTACGGTACCGCCGGTCATATATTCGCAGCCATGGTCACCCACGCCTTCGATAACAGCGTTTACGCCGCTATTGCGAATGCAGAAGCGTTCGCCGGCAATGCCGCGAATATAAGCCTCGCCGCTGGTGCCGCCGTAGAAGGCTACGTTGCCGATAATGACATTCTCATGAGCGTTGAAGCGGGAGTCAGCGTCGGGATAAATGATGATCTTGCCGCCGGATAAGCCCTTGCCCACATGGTCGTTAGCGTCGCCTTCGAGCTCTAGTGTTACGCCTTTAGGTACGAAAGCACCAAAGCTTTGACCAGCACTGCCCTTAAAATGCAAATTAATAGTATCGGTCGGCAGTCCCTCCAAGCCATAGCGACGAGTGATTTCGCTGCCTAAAATGGTGCCGACAACGCGGTCGGTGTTTTTAATGGGCAGGGTAATGCGTACGGGCTTTTTGTTTTCCAAATTGCTGTGGCAAATATCTAAGAGCTCGCGCATATCGAGGGATTTTTCCAACTGATGGTTTTGCTTTTTGGTGCACACTTGGCTGGCGCCGGGCTCCACCTCGGGCTTATACAGCAGGGGAGACAAATCCAGATTCTTGTTCTTCCAGTTGCGAGCTTTTTCCGGCTTCGGAATGAGCACCTCGGTGCGACCCACCATCTCGTCGATGGAGCGGAAGCCCAGCATCGCCATGTATTCACGCACCTCTTGAGCGATGAAGTGCATATAGTTGACAATGTATTCCGGCTTGCCACGGAAGTTTTTGCGCAGCGCCGGGTCCTGAGTAGCAATGCCCATGGGGCAGGTATTCAAATTGCACACACGCATCATCACGCAGCCAATGGCAATCAAGGGTGCGGTGGCAAAGCCATATTCCTCAGCGCCCAGCAATGCAGCGATGATAACGTCACGACCAGTGAGCAGCTTGCCGTCGGTTTCCAGGGTGACGCGGTCACGCAGGTTGTTCAAAAGCAAGGTCTGATGGGTCTCCATCAGGCCCAGCTCCCAGGGGAGACCAGCATGGTTGATAGAGGTGCGCGGAGAAGCACCAGTGCCACCGTCATAGCCGCTGATCAGCACAACGTCAGCGCAGGCCTTAACTACACCTGCGGCAATGGTACCAACGCCTACCTCGCTGACCAGCTTCACGCTGATGCGAGCACGGGGGTTGGCGTTTTTCAAATCGTGGATCAGCTCTGCCAAATCCTCAATGGAGTAAATATCATGATGGGGCGGAGGAGAAATCAAGCCGATGCCAGCGGTGGTGCCACGACATTCGGCAATCCAAGGATAAACCTTACCGCCGGGCAGCTGGCCGCCCTCGCCGGGCTTAGCGCCCTGAGCAATCTTGATTTGGATTTCATCCGCATTTACTAAATAGTTGCTGGTAACGCCAAAACGACCGGAAGCAACCTGTTTAATAGAGCTGCGCTTGCTATCCCCATTGGGCATGGGTTTAAAGCGGCTAGGATGCTCGCCACCCTCGCCCGTATTGGAGCGACCACCAATGCGGTTCATAGCGATGGCCAAGCATTCATGCGCCTCCTGGCTCAGGGAGCCATAGCTCATAGCGCCGGTCTTAAAGCGATGGCAAATGCTCTCCACGCTTTCCACATCGTCAATATCAATAGGCAAACGCTGCGGTGTAAAGGTGAGCATACTGCGCAGGTTTTGGTTAGCAAATTCGCTACCACTCAGCTGCTCAGCAAATTCCTTATACAGCTTGTAATCGCCCTTTTGGCAGGCCTGCTGCAGCTTCACAATGGTTTCAGGGTTAATCATATGCTTTTCGCCCTGGTCGCGATATTGGTAATGGGAGCCGGAGTCATAGCTAAAGAGGTCGATATCACCCTCCACAAAGGCGGGCTCGTGTCGCATGGATACTTCCTTCGCGATTTCTTCCAGGCCAATACCCTCTAAGCGGGACGGAGTGCCAGTAAAGTATTCATCGATAACAGCGCTGCTAATGCCAATGGCTTCAAAGATTTGCGCACCGCGATATGATTGCACGGTGGAAATACCCATCTTAGACAGGATTTTAGCGATGCCATGGGTGCAGGCGCTGATGTAGTTTTCGGTAGCCTTTTCAAAGCTAATGTCCAGCATACCATTGCTGCACATATTTTCCAAGGTTTCAAAGGCCAGATAGGGGTTGATGCCGCTGACGCCGTAGCCAAGGAGCAGTGCCATATGATGCACCTCGCGCGGCTCAGCAGATGCGATAATGATGGAAGCACGCAGACGAGTGCCATTTTTAATCAGATGATGGTGCAGGCCTGCGCCAGCCAACAGTGCAGGAATTGCAGCCTTTTCCTTAGAAATACCACGGTCGGAGAGGATGAGGATAACCTTGCCCTCTTCAATGTATTTATCGGCCAGAGCAAAGATTTCATCCAATGCCTTTTTCAACCCAGTGCCACCCTCAGCTACATTATACAGCATGGGAATCGTGGCAGCTTCAAAATTGGGAATATGTCTTAATTTAGCCAGCTCGATATTGCTCAAAACCGGGGACTCAGCACTGATTTGGTGGCAGCTTTCGGGCTGCGGGTCAATCAGGTTCAATTCGGGACCGATGCCGCTGGTCGTATCGGTGAATACTTCCTCGCGAATAGCATCGATGGGCGGGTTGGTAACCTGTGCAAAGAGCTGCTTAAAGTAGTTATAAAGCAATTGGGGCTTTTCGCTGAGCACGGCCAAGGGCGCGTCGTTGCCCATTGCGCCCAGCGGGTCGATGCCCTTAGTAGCCATGGGACGCAGGAATTTGGTCAAATCCTCCAAAGTGTAGCCGAAGGCGCGCTGGCGTTGCAGCAGCGTTTGGGTATCGGGTACGGGCAGCTCGCTGTTGAGCGGTATATTTTTCAGCTTAATGGAATGCTCCTTCAGCCACTGGCGATAAGGATGCTCGCTGGCGATTTGGTGCTTGATTTCGTCATTGCCAATGATGCGGCCCTGCTCGGTATCGATAACCAGCATACGACCGGGACGAAGGCGGTCCTTTTTCACGATGGTGGAAGGATCAATATCCACGACGCCTACCTCGGAGGCTAGCACGATGGTGTTGTCTTCAGTAATATAGTAACGGGAGGGACGCAGGCCATTGCGGTCCAGTGCGGCGCAGATGGTACGACCATCGGTAAAGGCCATGGCGGCGGGGCCATCCCAGGCTTCAATTAAAGAGTTGTGATATTCAAAGAAGGCCTTCAAATCCGGGTCCAGATGTGGATTTTTGCCCCAGGGCTCGGGAATCATCATCATAACAGCATGGGGCAGACTACGGCCACTCATTACGAGGAATTCCAAGCAGTTATCAAACATGCCGGAGTCGGAGCCGGTCTCGTCGATAATGGGCATAATCTTGCTAATATCGTTACCCCACAGGCTATTGCCGCACATGGTTTGACGAGCACGCATCCAGTTGATATTGCCCCGCAGGGTGTTGATTTCGCCATTGTGCATCAAATAACGATAGGGATGGGCACGCTCCCAGCTGGGGAAGGTGTTGGTGCTGAAGCGGCTGTGCACCAAGGCCAGCGCAGTTTCTACGGAGCTATCCTCCATATCGGCATAGAAGGTGCGCAGCTGCTCGGTGGTGAGCATGCCCTTGTACACGATGGTGCGGGAGGACAGGCTGGAAACGTAAAAATATTTGCCGCCGCGCAGCTTGCCATAGCGAATATAGTTTTCGGCTTGGCGACGAATGCTGTACAGCTTACGCTCGAAGGCGTTGTCGTCGATATCCAAGCGGTCTAAGATGTTTTCGGAAGGTTTAATAAATACCTGCGCCATATAGGGCATGCTTTGGCGGGACTTTTCGCCCAAAACCTCTGGATGCACGGGCACAGTACGCCAGCCGATGACGCTTTGGCCATTGGCTTCGACAATGCGCTCAAAGTGGCGCTCTACGTTTTCTCTTTCCACGATATCCGGGGGCAGGAAGATGAAGCCCACGGCATATTTGCCGGGCTCGGGCAAATCGATATCCAGCTTTGCGCATTCCTTGACAAAGAAATTGTGCGGAATTTGCAGCAGAACGCCGGCGCCGTCACCGGAGTTAGCATCGGCGCCTTGGCCACCACGGTGGTCCATATTATGCAGCACGACGAGTGCTTGCTTTAAGATTTTATTAGACTTTTTGCCATTGATGTTGGCAACCACGCCAACACCACAGGCATCATGCTCAAACCAAGGGTCATAAAGGCCCTGCTTGGCAGGTAGTGAAGTATTCATAAGCATTCCCCTCTCACAGTAAAAATCAAAAAAACTAAAACTGTAATTCTAATTATAATATCCGCTAAAAGCAAATGCAAATTGTATACATGTATATTTTTAACAAGTCTTTGTATGTTTATTTAAGCCAGCGTTTATGTAAAAAGTGTACAAAAATATCCCCTGCGCAGATGCTTGCGCAAGGGATTAATGTATAATATTTTGGTAATAGTGTTTACTCTAGAAATCTATCATTTTGATAGTGTGCTAGGATGGTCTATCAGTGAAATCTCTAAAGTCCTTTTATAATGCATTTTTCACTATCAAAGCTCTTTATCCATCTTGAACTCCATCACCACTCAAGCTCTAGTCCTACTCCTACCTCGCCCAACGCCATATGGCTATACAAAGCTGCCTTTGCTGCTAGATTAGTGCAATGGCATGGATAAATCGTTCCTTGAACATTGGCTTTTAAATAGGCAATGGTTTGCACAGCCTGCTCAGAGCAGCCGCCGAAAAGATGAAAGCCACCTATAATCCCCTTCACAAGGCTTTTGCCAGTAACCTTTTTAGCATATTCCACAATATTGCAAATCCCCGCATGGGAGCAGCCTGTAATGATATAAATGCCATCGCCAGAGCAATAAGCAAGTGCTGAATCATCTAGCACATAATCACCCTGCCAACAGCTCCCACAGCAAAGCTCGCCCACAGCTTCCTTATTCTCAAAATTGTTAGTCCGAGGAATTTCGCCTAAAAACACCAAACTTTCATCTAGCCAATATGGCTCTTTGGTAAAAACCAGAGTAAATTTTGCTCGCAAAAAGTCTTCAGAAACGGGAATGGAAATATTCATCCCTTCCGCCCTTTTAACGTCCATAATCCCTGGATGGGCAATAAGCTTTGGACGCGACTGGTTTTGAGGAAAAGATGCAAGTCCTCCCGTATGGTCATTATGCCCGTGGGAAATAATGACCGCATCTAGGTTATCAAGGCTTAGCTTCATAGCAGCAGCATTCTTTACATACACGTCACTATAACCAGTATCAAACAGATATTTTTTACCTACATTTTCAATATATATACTTAGTGCCGGCTCCCCAAGAAAATATTGATCAATATAAGTATTATTGTCCACAAGCACTATCATCTTCATAGCCATTTTCTCCCGCAACAGTAGTGGTAGTAATCAACATAATTATTTCCTCCTATCATTTTAATTCATGCTAACACTTTATCCCATGGCACTCATTTAATCAGTTATATTTTTGCTGATTAAATAATACCATAGGGATGAAGTTTAATCATGGAAAAAGAATTACGCACCCACCAGAAACAATTTTACCGGCTAATTTATTGAGCAACCTGCATCTGATAACTTCAATCTCAATCTATTTCTGGCCTCTCAATCTCCAGCCTTACCTTGTCTCCTTGCAGAATCTCCACTAATTCATTAACCATGTCATAGTCAAACACATCTGGAGCTTCACAAGCAGCGCCATCAATGCTAAGCTCCCAATTATTATAGCTGTTCACCACTAACCCGTCCTGCTCAACGAAGCCACAACAGTCGATATCAAAGGTAGTAGTATCCAAATAAAAATTCAACTGAGTATAATTGTTATCCTCCAGCTCCTGTACAATTGTGAAAGCATAAATCTCTTGCAGCTTTTTGCCCTTGGCAAATGTATCCAACGCTTTCAAAAAGCCGCCTATAAACTTACTCACATTAGCAGAATGCTGACGAGTGACAAAGCTCTTCAACGCAGCCTCCAATTCCGGTCGCCAAAGCTTATACAGAACATTTTCAGACGGCAGGCTGTTTTTGAGCGCAGCCAATCCTTTACTTACTTTCTCATTAATAACTTTATAGCCATGCTCCGCCAACGACTTTAGTGCTTTGGCAAAATTTTCCTCCTTAACAAAAATATAATCAGTATTATAGGTAGAAATCGCAAATATACCTATCCTTTGCTCCGCTAAAATGGCGGATATTTTGGCTAAGATACCGATCAAGCTGAAATCCAATGTACCCTGAATACGAAATCCCCTCCAACCATCATCCCTTGCGCTAGTTACAGCAGGCACATTCTTAGTAGGGCAAACCAAGGAAATCTCTTCGTCCGTCTTTGCAATAAAACAAAAATCCTTGCTCAAATCAATCTGTGTAGCATCTTCCACCTTGCAAACACTAAACAAATCAGTTAATGCTTTTATTTCCATCAATTTTCTCCCCCATTATATAAACTTCGGTGTTTTCACGATATCACTATTAGCCAACACCTTATCACAGCTCACATTTTTCTAGGAACAGATTTATGGCAATCAGAGTAGGAGCAAATACATCCATCTCCAGCATTTCTTCCAAGCTAACCCACCGCCACGCAGTCATTTCCCCATCCGTATGGCAACTTCTTCTGCTCCGAGCCGCCTCACTATTAAGTTCTGCCGTAAAAATAGCACTCTCATGATACCGGCCCTTAGCAAAGCACAGGATATTACCGATAAATTTAACCTCATCCTCAGCAAAAACATAGCCGCTTTCTTCCGCACATTCACGAATAGCTGTGGCCTTCGCATCCTTATCGGTCTTATCCGGATGGCCCGCAGGTGAACACCAGCCAAGGTCGTCACCACGTTTACACATATAGAATTTTTTTATATCCCTGGCATATATTACTATGCCCGCATTACCACGGGTCATCTTCTTCTCAACTTCTGCCTTAGCAAACACACTAGCAAGCAAGGCCGTATTGCCTTTATTCATGGTATCCACCCCTTTTCGTTACCAATATATACACATGTTATCCGTTAAGGAATTATTAAGTCCTGCTATCTTAATTATACCACAGACACTAATAACGAGCAGGAATAACATCAAATAATACGAATTGTAAAATGTATAAAAAGCCTGAGAATTGATCACCTCAAGTAAACACCAACTCTCAGACTTTCTTTTATCTTTATTAATAAACTCAATTTCAAATATCTCAATCCCACTCGGTTAACTAAGCCTCTGACATTGATACATCAAAGCTAAGCCATTTATAAAAAATCCGTGCAGCCAAAGCATCTACACGGATAGTATACTATTAAATTGAGTGCTGGATAGCCCATTGGCTTATTTGACTCTTACAAAAAATCCCCCGACTGCAAGCAATCGGGGGATTAGTTCGTAGTTAATAACTACCAAGTGCTGCTAGCGCAGCGGGTAATTATTTAATTTCAATGATTAAACTCGCTGAAGATGCAAAGGCTAAATCAGAGAATGAGTATGAGAAACAATATCAATCCGGCCGCATAAGAGCATACCAACACGCGCTCAAAACGGTACGAGGCAACGATTAAGGAAAAACTATCAAAAGACACCTACCATGGCCAATCAAGAGCACTATTCTTAGAATATCCTCTTGACGAACCATCAGATAGGTGTGTTATTATTAGCATTGTTAGTATTCTTTCTAACTCATTACAAGCTTTTTGAGGGCACAAATTATTTGACTGTACTCAATATCTGTCGCATATGAAAACTGTTTGCGGTATTTGTCCCACATATTTTTCAGCTCCATGCTTTCTTCAATATTAGAAATAATGGTTGGCACATCTTTAATTTGTTCAGTAGTACCTCGATGCTTTGCAGTCGCCATTATCGCATCTTTAAGCACCAGCTCATTAAACTTCTGTGTCGTAGATAGTATATACATATCGTAGTAATCTCTTGGACGAGTGTTGAATACACCTCGACGGAGAATAGTTTCTATTTTTTCTGCCAAAACAGTTTCTATATTATACGCCCACAGCTCATAGGATTTATCTTCACTGAATATTTCAGAAAAGGCATGCCGTACCGCATGTGGAGTAATTACATCACCAGTGGATATATCAATACTAAGCGGAGTCAACAAGGTGTCGAACCTTGCGTTTAACATAACACGGTATCCACCATATATATCATCTTCCCTGATTGGAGAAATCTTAGCTATTTCAAATGATACGCCATCATCTAAAGCAACATCAAAAATACTTTGTAAAGCATTGCAGATTGCTTCTGGTTTTAGAGGCAGATTCTTTAGGGTAGTATCCATATCCATAGTTGCACGATTATCTAAACCAACTATTGAAGCTACTAACATTCCACCTTTTATCACAAATTTATCTTTAAAAGTGGACACAGAGAGACGGACAAGCAGACGCTCAAACATATA
>OBLI01002999.1_pt1 | contig 13545 bp, 11 predicted proteins | sample 1519701 | NCBI WGS metagenome assembly OBLI01 (sample SAMEA3663005, study PRJEB22513) | pig gut metagenome | biome: pig gut; feature: pig-associated habitat; material: faeces | place: France | collected 2012 | reverse complement strand
CGTTTTGTAATTTTGCACCCAAAAGTCAGATAACTTAACATATATATAAGGAAATATGCTCGAGAAGACAATAACATTCGACCGCTTCGTTAGAGGCATGCTCATCACACTTTTGGTGGGAGCAATTCTCTTTGTCATCAACTATCTGAGTAGTGTATTGCTGCCCTTTTTCATAGCATGGCTATTTGCCTACCTGCTCTACCCGATAGTAAAGTTCGTGCAACATAGGTTACACGTGCCAGGTCGCGTGCTGTCCATCATCGTCACACTATTGTTTGTCATTGGAGTGATTGCGGGAATCCTCTATCTCATCATCCCACCGATGATCGAGCAGTTTGAGAAACTCGGCGAACTCGTGACACGCTATCTGCACGAGACCACACACATTAAGAACTTTCCATTAGCCATACGTCAATGGATTGACGAGAACGGAGGCGAGATACAGAAGTTCTTCGAGAACAAGGAGGTGACCGATGCCATTCGCAAGGCTATGCCGCGGGTGTTCGAGGTGATCACACAGACAGCCACCGTGCTAATCAGCATTATCACATCGATGGTAACTCTCATCTACCTCTTCTTCATTCTTATGGACTACGAGACTCTCTCGGCAGGTTTCATCAGGATGTTCCCCAAGAAGAGCCGCCCGTTTTGGCGCTCATTGATGGACGATGTAGAGACACAGCTCGATAGTTATGTGCGCGGTCAGAGTCTTGTGGCCCTATGTATAGGTATTTTGTTCTGCATTGGATTCACCATCATCGGTTTTCCGATGGCCATCGGTCTTGGCATTCTAATAGGATTGTTGAGCCTTGTGCCATATCTACATGGCTTTGCCTTCATACCGATGATACTACTCTCGGCTCTCAAGGCTGTAGATACAGGTGAAAACTTCTGGCTGATATTCGGTTCGGCTGTAATCGTATTCATCGTCGTACAGGTTATCACCGACATGGTGCTCACCCCCAAGATTATGGGCAAAGCCATGGGGCTCAACCCCGCCATTCTTCTCTTGTCGCTGTCGGTATGGGGTGCTTTGCTAGGATTCATCGGTCTTATTGTAGCTCTTCCGCTCACCACCCTACTCATTGCTTATTATAAGAGATATGTGGTGAAAGAAGAGGAAGAAAAGGCCATAGAAAGCGAAAATACAACAAAATCAGCACAAGAATAGCAAAAAAACGCTAAATAATTTGGTTATTTCAAAATTTGTGCGTACCTTTGCACCGCTTTTTGACAAAAGAGCATTGCGATGACTCGCTAGCTCAGCTGGTAGAGCACAACACTTTTAATGTTGGGGTCATGGGTTCGAGCCCCATGCGAGTCACGAAAAAAGGAGTGGTTTTCATTAACCACTCCTTTTTCTTTTCCCCTTCTTCTAAGTATCAGATGTACTTTGAGATGGTGGCGAGACATACCTCGGCATTCACCGGTTTTGAGAGGAAGTCGTCGCAACCGGCGGCGAGGGCCTGCTCGCGATCGCTCTCAAAGGCATTGGCAGTGAGAGCAATGATGGGCATATTGGGCTGTTCCTTCTTGATTATCCGGGTAGCCTCAAGTCCGTCCATCTCAGGCATCTTGATGTCCATAAGTATGATTTCAAATCCACCCTTGGCTGCATAATCCACAGCCTCCTTGCCATTCTTCGCCCTAATGATGTTGTAGTGCTTCTTGAGCAGGTAGCTCATCAGGATGAAGTTGCTGTCGTTGTCTTCTGCAATCAAAATTGTCTTCATAAGTCTATTATTATTTAGTGATTATTATTTTTTCCACAGTTTGGTCATGTCCTCAAGTGTCTTACCCTTGGTCTCGGGAACAAGACGCCATACAAAGAGGGCGGCAATGATACATATAACACCATAAAGTCCGTAGGTGAACCAGAAGCCAAGACTATTGGACATCGGCACAAACGAGGTAGATACGATCCAGTTGAATATCCACTGGAAGGCTACGGCGATGGCCACTGCCTGACCACGGATGGTGTTGGGGAACACCTCGGCGATGAGCACCCAGCAAATGGGTCCCCACGAGAACATAAATGAGGCTGAATATACCATGATGGAGATCATGCAAAGGAGCTGGACATTGGGATTACCAAAGGTGCAAGCCACGCCGATGGCTCCTATTGCCATACCGAGCGAACCGATGATGAGAAGCGGTTTGCGACCGAGTTTCTCGACCGTAAAGATAGCTACACAGGTGAATCCAAGGTTTACAATACCATTAAATACGGTGAGCATCATCGGATTGTCGAAGCCCATTGCCTCATATATACGCGGTGCATAGTAGAGCACGGCATTGATACCGACGGCCTGCTGGAACACTGAGAGCATAACTCCAACGAAGATGCAGAGGAATCCGTAGGTCATGAGCTTTTCCTTCTTCTCACTGACGGTGTTCTTTATCTCATCGAGAATTTCCCTTGCCTTGGCAGCGCCATTGATGCGGGTGAGAACACGCTCGGCCTTGTCGTCCTGACCGATGAGGGCAAGATAGCGCGGAGTCTCGGGCACAAAGCAGATGAGCAGAGCGAAGAGTCCGGCAGGCACCATCTCGGAACCGAACATATATCTCCATCCTGTCTCTATGGCCCAGGCTGCCTCACCACCGTTGAGTATTTGGTTCATTCCGTCGCCAATGCTCTGGATGACAGGAGCAACATGGTCGCCGAGGATGAAGAAGTTGACGAAATACACGACCAACTGGCCGAAGATGATGGCAAACTGGTTCCATGACACGAGCATACCACGGATGTTGCTGGGTGCAATCTCACCGATATACATAGGACACACGGCAGAAGCAAGTCCCACACCGATACCACCTATCACACGATATATATTAAAGACAATAAGCAAGGTGAGGTTGGGTTCGCCCTTGGCCAATACCATTGTCTCAGGATACATCGAACCCCATGCCGAGATGAAGAACATCACGCCGGCAAAGATGAGCGAACGCTTGCGGCCCCAATTAGAGGCCAACAGTCCGGAGATTGCCGAACCGATGATACAGCCTACCAAGGCACTCGAACTGGTGAATCCATGCCAGAAATCGGTATATACGAAATCGTCGGCACCCATGAAAAATGCCTGTAATCCCTTCTCGGCTCCCGATATCACAGCGGTGTCGTAACCAAACAGAAGACCGCCCAATACGGCGACCATCACAATTGAAATTAGGTAGGCCTTGCTACCCTTGTCTTGTTGTTCCATAATCTTTTTAGTAGTAATGTTATTAAATTCGGCACAAAATTACTAAAAATATCTGAAATTACTTGCATATTATGAAATATTTAACTAATTTTGTCGCTGATACTAGCTTAAACCTACTGTATAATAATGAAAAGAACACTAATTACATGCGCTATCGCAGCGGCTTGTGCGATAGCAGCAGATGCCAAAACCAATGTTTTGGACATCAACACCAAGAAAGCCGGAGCAAAGATACAGGACACGATGTATGGCCTGTTTTTTGAGGACATTAACTATGCCGCCGACGGAGGTCTGTACGGCGAGCTTGTGAAAAACCGCTCATTCGAGTTCCCACAAAGCTACATGGGATGGCAGGTATTCGGTGACGTAAAACTGAAGGACGACGGTCCATTTGAGCGTTGTCCACACTATGTCGTGCTGAATGCACCCAATCATCAGGAACGCCGCACCGGTATCCAGAACGAGGGTTATTTCGGTATCGGAGTTGTTAAGGGCGAGGACTATCGTTTCTCGGTATGGGCAAAGGCTCCAAAGGGCAAGACATCCATCCGCGTGCAGCTTATCGACCAGTACTCTATGGGTGAGCACCAGGAATTTGTAGAGCAGACTCTCGACATCACTTCTGCCGACTGGAAGAAGTATGAGATAGTACTGAAGTCGCCCGAGACCCAGAAGAAGGCAAACTTGCGCATCTTCCTCAAGGGAGCAAACCCCGTATGCCTTGAGCACGTGAGTCTCTTCCCAGTGAACACATTCAAGAACCGCCAGAACGGACTTCGCCGTGATGTGGCACAGGCTCTTGCCGACGTAAAGCCTGGATTGTTGAGATTCCCCGGTGGATGTATCGTTGAGGGCACTGACCTCGAGACACGCTACCAGTGGAAGAACACCATCGGACCGGTGGAAAACCGTCCGCTCAACCAGAACCGCTGGGAGCACACCTTCGACTATCGCTACTATCCCGACTACTATCAGAGCTACGGACTTGGATTCTTCGAGTTCTTCCAGTTCTCAGAGGACATCGGTGCAGAGCCTCTGCCTGTGCTCAACGTGGGTATGGCATGCCAGTTCCAGAACTGGGACAAGGAGTGCGCACATGTGCCCATGGACCAGCTCGACCCATATATCCAGGACTGCCTCGACCTCATCGAGTTTGCCAATGGCGACGTGAACACCACATGGGGAAAGAAGCGTGCGGAGATGGGACATCCCGAACCATTCAACATGAAATATATCGGTGTGGGCAACGAGCAGTGGGACACCTTATATTATAAGCGTCTCACACCATTTGTCAAGGCCATTCGCGCCAAGTATCCCGACATCAAGATTGTGGGTACCAGTGGTCCCGACTCAGAGGGCAAGATGTTTGAACTGGGATGGCAGGACATGAAGAAGCAGAAGGCCGACCTCGTTGACGAGCATTTCTATCGCCCTGAGAGCTGGTTCCTCAACAGCGGTCTGCGCTATGAGAACTACGACCGCAAGGGACCGAAGGTATTTGCAGGTGAGTATGCTTGCCACGGCAAGGGCAAGAAGTGGAACCACTACGAGGCATCTATCCTTGAGGCTGCCTTCATGACCGATATGGAGCGCAATGCCGACGTAGTTTATATGACTGCCTACGCTCCGCTGTTGGCTCATGTTGACGGATGGCAGTGGCGTCCCGACCTTGTATGGTTTGACAACACCGAGATGTTCAAGACCTGTTCTTACTATGTTCAGCAGATGTATGCCCAGAACAAGGGTACCAACGTGCTCAGTCTTACTATGAACAAGAAGCCCGTGGCTGGTCAGGAGGGACAGAACGGATTGTTCGCTAGTGCCGTGCTTGATGCCAATGCCAACACTGTTATCGTGAAGGTGATTAACACGAGCAAGACCGCACAGAACATCAGTCTCAACCTCGTGGGCATGAAGGGCGAGAAGACGGCCAAGACCATCACGCTCAACCACAACGGTATGGACGACGAGAACTCTATCGAGGCTCCCAACAAGATTGCTCCGGTGGAGGGTAGCGTGAAGTGTGAGGCTGGCAGCAAGAACACCGTGCTCAACGATGTCCTCCAGCCAATGACATTCAGGCTATATACTATCAAGAAGTAAATAATATAAAAGAAGGTGTCAAATGATTGACACCTTCTTTTTTTGAGTGCAATAACACATAAAATCTGATATAATGTTACAATGTTCATACGCTTTTAACATATTTGTCAATGCAAAAATAAGCATTATTGAGTAAATAACCAAACTTTTCCTCACTTTTTTTCGAAAATAGCGGTGGAATTGAGTTTTTTTTTGTAATTTTGTCGCCAAATGTACATTTAGAATTAATATGACCGTAATAGAACTACTCAATAAGAACAAGGACGAGAGACATTTCTCCTTCGAGGTACTGCCGCCACTGAAAGGCACCGGCACCAACAAACTGTTTGCCACCATCGAGAAGATGAAAGAATTCAATCCCCTGTTCATTAATATCACAACCCATCACAGCGAGTTTGTGTATAAGCAGATGGACAACGGACTGCTGCAACGCAACAGGGTGCGTCGCCGCCCAGGCACCATCGCCATTGCGGCCGCCATACAGAACAAATACGGTATTCCCGTGCAACCGCACGTGATATGCAGCGGTGCCACCATCGAGGACATCGAATACGAATTGCTTGACCTGCAGTTCTTGGGAATCTGCAATCTCTTGCTGCTGCGAGGCGACAAGGCAAAGGAGGACAGCAGGTTTATACCCACCCCTGGAGGACATGAGCACACCACCGACCTGATACGCCAGGTGAACAGATTCAACGAGGGATTCTTTGCCGACGGCACTCCTATAAAGTGTCCGGGGGAGAGATTTGACTTTGGAGTGGCTTGCTATCCCGAAAAGCACGACGAGGCTCCAAATCTCGACATGGACATGATGTATCTGAAAGAAAAGCAGGACTTAGGTGCGGAATATGCCGTCACACAGTTGTTCTACGACAACAACAAATACTTTGCTTTTGTGGAGAAAGCCCGACAGATGGGTATCACCATACCTATCATCCCGGGAATAAAACCGTTTGCCAAATTGAGCCAACTGACGGTCGTCCCGAAGACTTTCCACTGCGACATCCCGCAGGAATTGGCTCTCGAAGCCGTTAAATGCAAGACCGACGAGGAAGCAAAGCAACTCGGTATTGAATGGGCAACACAACAGTGCAAGGAACTGTATGCTCACGGAGTGAACAACATTCACTTCTACACCGTATCGGCAGTGGATGCCGTGGCGGAAGTAGCGAAGAAATTGCTTTGAAAATGAAGTCCGCGATAACATCCGCTGTAGGGTCTTACCTCGTGTAAGACCGAATCAACCGGATATGAATCATCCAAACGGACAACATGGCATGCGGTCTTACACAAGGTAAGACCCTACAAAAGGCAGAATGACATAGAGTAAAAATGAAGAGAGACGAGGTTATTGGACAGGAAGAGGTGTGGCAGAGGATGATTGAGATGGTCAGGGAAGACCGACTGCCACATGCCATGATGCTCTGCGGCCCGCAAGGCTGCGGAAAGATGGCTATTGCCATGGCTTTTGCCTCTTATCTGCTGTGCCAAAACCGCGAGGGACGCAACGAGGCCTGCGGACAATGTGCACAATGCAAGATGACCGAAAAATGGGGACATCCCGACCTGCTCTTCTCCTACCCTACCATCAAAACCCCGTCGATGGGCTCTGAACACAAACCCATCAGCGAGGACTTTGCCAAGGAATGGCGAAACATGATTTCCCGCTCTCCTTATTTTAATATTGAGCAGTGGATGAAGGAAATAGGTGCCGAAAACCAACAGGCTATCATCACTGCCGGAGAAAGCGACGAACTAAACCGCAAACTGAGTCTCAAATCCAGTCAGGGCGGATATAAGGTATCCATAATATGGCTGCCGGAACGAATGAACATCGAATGTGCTAATAAAATACTCAAACTCATCGAGGAACCGCCTTCGCAAACTGTCTTTATCATGGTGAGCGAGGATCCCGACAAACTCCTCGAGACCATACGTAGCCGAGTGCAGCGCATTGATGTGAAAAAGATAGATACAGAAAGTATCAAGGATGCACTCATCAATAGATATGGCGTGGGTGAGGATGATGCCATGCGACTGGCACGACTGGCCAACGGCGACTGGATTGCGGCTGTGGGCGAACTGACCGCCGATGGGGAGAACAAGGAGTTTCTCGCCGACTTCCAGTCACTCATGCGTCTTGCCTACCAGCGCAACGTAAGGGAACTAAGACACTGGAGCGACAACATCAATGGCTATGGTAGGGAAAAGCAAAAGAGATTTCTCACGTTTTTCCTGCGACTCGTCAGGGAGAGTTTCATGTATAACTTCCAGCAACCGGAACTAACGTACATGACTGCCGAGGAGGAAGCCTTCACATCGAAATTCGCGAGATTCGTAAATGAGAATAATATTCTGCAGATAAACGACCTCGCCAACAAGGCTCTAAGGGATATATCCCAAAACGCCAACGGAAAGATAGTGTTTTTCGACATGGCACTGCAGATGATTGTGCTGCTTATTCAAAAGAAATGAAAAGTGAAGAATGAAGAATAATAATATATATGGACAATAAAAATAAGGATTTTACAATATGCTGCTCCGCCGACCGCGGTCTATGCCATAGGGCGGTGGGCCGACAGGACAAGCAGCTGAACACCTACGACTGGTTGGCCGACGTGCCAGGCAACGCCGACTCCACCGACCTCGTCGAGGTGCAGTTTAAGCATACCCGTAAGGGATATTATCACAATGTCAATAATCTCGACCTCAAGAAGGGCGATATTGTTGCAGTGGAGGCCAATCCCGGTCATGACATCGGTGTGGTGACTCTCACCGGACGACTGGTGAAACTGCAAATAAAGAAGGCCAACCTCAAGTCGGCCGACGATATCAGGCGTATCTATCGTATTGCCCGTCCCACCGATATGGACAAGTATCGTGAGGCTAAGAGCAGAGAGCACGGCACTATGATACAGAGTCGCCAGATTGCCAAGGATCTTGGACTGCAGATGAAAATCGGCGATGTGGAATACCAGGGCGACTGCAACAAGGCGATATTCTATTATATCGCCGACGAGCGAGTGGATTTCCGACAGCTCATCAAGGTGCTTGCCGACACATTCCACGTGAGGATTGAGATGAAGCAGATTGGAGCGCGCCAGGAGGCTGGACGAATTGGAGGAACTGGTCCTTGCGGACGTGAACTGTGCTGTGCCACATGGATGAAGAACTTCGTGAGTGTGAGCACTAATGCCGCCCGATTCCAGGACATCTCGCTCAATCCACAGAAACTGGCTGGAATGTGCGCCAAATTGAAGTGTTGCCTCAACTACGAGGTGGACGACTATGTGGAGGCAAGCAGAAAACTGCCAAGCCGCGAGATGATTTTGCAAACACAGGACGCTGATTATTACATGTTTAAGTCGGATATCCTCGCAGGTCTTATCACCTACTCCACCGACAAGAATATCGCGTCGAATCTTGAGACTATCACTGCCGAGAGAGCCAAGGACATCATTGAGATGAACCGTCAGGGCGAAAAACCGGTGTCTCTGCAGAAGGACGGTGAGGCTCGCGAGACAAAGAAACATGTAGATTTGCTTGCAGGTGGCGACATATCACGCTTCGACAAGGCCAAGAAGAAGAAAAAGAAAAAGAGCAACAATACAGGCAAGCCACGCCCCGAGGCAAGTCAGCAACAGCCTAAGCAGGGCGGTCAGCCACAACAACAGCCTAAGCAAGGCGGACAGCCTCAGCAACAACCAAGACAAAGCGGCCAGCCTCAGCAACAACCAAGACAGAGGCCACCGCATCCAAAGAAACCGAGAAGACCACAGCAAGATGTCCAGGAACAGAATTAACTACATATTAACACTTTTGATTACGGTTGCCACGACCTTAGTGTCGTGCAACCGTAAAACGGTTTATGACCACTACGAGCCTACGCCATTGACCGGATGGGAGAAGAATGACACTCTCATCTATCGTATGCCCGTGTTTGACGAGGGAGGGGAATATTCCGAGACCTTGGGATTGCGTATCGGTGACAATTATCCTTTCACGTCGATATGCATCATTGTTGACAACACTATCATTTCCAAGGACAACACCATGGGCTTATCCACCGTGAGCGACACTATTACATGCAGCCTCTTCGACTCTGACGGAAGTATTAAGGGCAACGGGGTCAGCATTTTCCAATACAACAGTCATATCAAGGATTTATCCGTTGAAAAGGGCGACTCGGTGGAGGTGCGTGTACGTCATAACATGAAACGCGAGATTCTCCATGGTATAATGGACATCGGAATACAGCTCAATAAGAAATAGATATCAGCGTCGCGACATCTCCCTACTGGCATCGATGCGCAAGAAGATGAATAGCAGGAAAGTGAATCCCCACAGCGACGAACCGCCATAGCTGAAGAAAGGCAGCGGAATGCCGATGACGGGGGTTAATCCAAGTACCATTCCCACGTTGATAAACACATGGAAAAGGAATATCGACACCACCGAATAGCCATATATCCGCCCAAAACGCATCGGCTGGCGCTCGGCAAGATGGATGAGACGCAGTATCAATGCCAAAAACAGCAATAATACCGCCGACGAACCGAGGAATCCTTCCTCCTCGCCCACTGTGCAGAAGATAAAGTCGGTGTCCTGTTCGGGCACAAATTTCAGTTTTGTCTGAGTACCGTTGAGGAAGCCCTTGCCCTCGAGACCTCCCGAACCAATGGCTATTTCACTCTGATGAACGTTATATCCCGCACCGGCAAGGTCTTCGTCGAGACCGAGCAGCACGTTGATTCTCACCCTCTGATGGGGCTCCATGACATTGTTGAGCACATAGTCGGCAGAATAGAAGAAGAGCACCGACCCGATGGTGAATATAAGGATATAATAATAGTTTTTTATTCTCGACCCCAATCCATTCCACAGCAACCATAGACACAGAGCCACGGTGATTATTATCTGCACCCACACCACATCAAACGGGATGACATATTCGGAGAAGAGCATCGACAATAATGTTATGCCCACCGAATATCCCAATATGAGCCATGCCTCGTGGCGCGCCTTGCAATATACGAACACCATCCCGGCTGTGAATATCTGCACAAGCAGCAATACAACAAACTTGCCCACCGACGTGGGAGTGTCCATCAGCATAACCTCCTCAAAACGTATGCCTACGACAAAGTATATCACCATTGCAACACCTGTGAACAACACGCTGCCTGGCATTCCCTCGCGATAGAACATCAGGAAGAAGGAGAGATAGACAAGAGCCGAACCAGTCTCCTTCTGCAACACGATGAACATCATCGGCACAAACACCACGGCAAGGGCTGTGGCGAAATGCTTCATGTTGTGTATTGTGAATCCATACACACTCATCACCTTGGCAAGGGCGAGAGCTGTGGCAAATTTGGCAAACTCCGCCGGTTGCAGTCGCAACGGACCAAGTACGAGCCACGACCTCGATCCCTTAATCTGATGCGGATTGAATATCGTGACGAACAGCAGCAAGAGCAAGGCGGCATAGAGGATATAGGCAAAGGTGTCGTAGAAACGGGAGTCGAGCATCAGCAACACAAAACCCAAGCACATCGACGTGCCTATCCATATAATCTGCATTCCCGAACGGGTGTCGAGACTGAAGATGTCGGTGTCGCCGTAGGAATAGCTGGCTCCACAAACGCTTATCCATCCGAAGGCCAGCAAAGCCACGTAGATGGCCACTGTCCACCAGTCGATAGAGCGAAGTACGCTCGGTTGCTTATCTGATTGTCGTACCATAAGAGATATGTCTATGTTGGAATTCGTCGGCCTTCTTCTTCGATTCTTCCGACAGTTTTCCGTGTATATACTGTTCCATTATCAATCCGCCAAGAGGCACACCATAGTCGGCACCCCATCCTCCGTTTTCCACATACACCGCCACGGCTATCTTGGGATTGTCCATCGGGGCAAACCCCATGAAGACGGAGTGGTCGTGACCGCGGTTCTGAGCCGTACCGGTCTTTCCACATGCCATGAAGTCATATCGTCCCAAGGCGCGGCATGTTCCTCCGAGCACCGAGGCTCTCATTCCCTGCACCACATAGTCGTAGGCTTTCTTGGTGGCCTTGGTGTAATGGCGGCGGGTGTAGGTGGTGTCGAGAGGTTCGCCCTGCACCTTCCTCACCACGTGGGGCACGTAGTAATAACCGCGGTTGGCTATCGTTGCACCGAGGTTGGCTATCTGCAATGGGGTTGCATTCACCTCGCCTTGTCCGATTGATATACTGATGATGGTGAGGCCGTTCCACGAACCGCGATATGCCTTGTCATAGAACTCGGCATTGGGGATGAGTCCGCGCTTCTCTCCCGGAAGGTCGATACCCAACTTATATCCGAATCCCATGCTCACCATATAGTCGCGCCATGTATTCATGGCGTTCTGCACACTGCCGTATTTCGAGCGGTTGCCAATCATGTAATAGAGTCCCCAGCAGAAGAAAGCGTTGCACGAGGTGCTAAGTGCGGGAACTATCGACAATGGGGAGGCATGACCGTGGCATCCCACATGCAGACCACGGTAATAGAATCCGTGGGAACAACCGAAGGGTGTTGACGGTGAAATGATATTCTCCGAGAGGAAGGTGAGACCTTGTGTTGTCTTGAATGTCGAACCGGGAGGATATTGTCCCATGATACTTCGGTTGAGCAAGGGTTTCATCGGGTCGTTGCTCAATCGGCGATGGTTTTTGCTCCTCGCCCTTCCCACCATAATACGAGGGTCGTAGTTGGGCGACGACACCATGCACAACACCTCGCCCGTCGAGGGTTCGATAGCCACAATACTGCCTATCTTTCCCTCCATGAGTCTTTCGCCGAGAGCCTGAAGGTCGTAGTCGATGGCTAGGGTGAGATTTTTTCCGGGTATAGGACGCTTGTCGAGTGCACCGTTCTGATAACTTCCCTGTATTCTTCCGTGGGCGTCGCGCAGCAGTATCTGCACGCCCTTCTCTCCTCTGAGCTGCTTCTCGTATTTTCTCTCCACACCGAGTTTGCCGATATAGTCGCCCGGCTGATAATATTCATCCTCCTCGATGTCGGCAGGCGACACCTCGGCCACATCACCGAGCACATGTGCCGCCACGGGATATTGGTAGTGGCGTATGCTTCGGCGCTGGATATACACTCCGGGGAAGCGGAACATCTTTTCGTGGAAAATACTGAAGTCCTTGTCGGACAACTGGCTCATGAAGAGCTGTTGGGTGAAACGTGAGTAGCCGGGATTCTTCGAGCGGTCCTTTATCGTCTCCATCCTTTTGTCGAATTCCTCCTTGGTGATATTGAGGGCATTGCAGAATTCAAGAGTGTCGAGACGGTTTTTGGCCTCGTTGACGATAATCATCACGTCGTAGGATGGTTGGTTGAACACGAGCAACTTTCCGTTGCGGTCGGTGATCACCCCTCGCGACGGATAGTCGATCTTTTTCAAGAAGGCATTAGAGTCGGCATTCTTCTTATAGTCGTCGCTCATTATCTGGAGCGTGAAAAGCCTCAGAATATATACGACAACGATAAAGATTGCCACTCCACCGATGACGTATTTCCTGTTCTCTAATCCATATTCCTTCACTACTTCCTGACGCTTTCTATTGTGAGAATAATCACCAACGAAATAATTGCACTGCCCAATACCTGTGCAATCCACTGTGAGAAATTAAAGAAACTGAAAGTCTCGAGTGTGAAAAACACAATGCAATAGAGCAATGTGAGCATGGCGGCAAAGAAACTGAATTTTCCGTAGCCAAGGGTCTTTAGCGACGGCATGAGATTTTCAGCTGCATCACGCTGCACAAACAGTTCCATGAAATAGGGCTGCACGGCACCGATGAGCGTGAGCGAGGCGGCAGCCACTCCGGGGGTGTTCGACAGGGCATCGACAGTCACTCCGAGGGCAAAGCTCCAGAGCAATATTCCCCATTTGGGATAGTTGCGCTCAAGCTTTATTATCATATATATATATATAAGAGGTGTAGCGCATCCAAAAAGATGGATGCGGTTGAACACGAATGCCTGTGCCAAGCAAAGCACGGCAAAGACGCCTAATTGCCTTAATAAGTCTATCGTCATCTCTGTTTTTCTTTACTTGCTGTCATTCCTTGTTGCCCCTTGCCAATGAGTCGCGGGCTGCCTCCATCAGTCTTGTGCGCTCGGCTATTCCCTTGTCGCTTATCACGCACACGTCGCGCACGTTGCCAAAGTCGGTGGTCAACTGCACCTTGAGCCTATACGA
>OBLI01002998.1_pt1 | contig 13546 bp, 11 predicted proteins | sample 1519701 | NCBI WGS metagenome assembly OBLI01 (sample SAMEA3663005, study PRJEB22513) | pig gut metagenome | biome: pig gut; feature: pig-associated habitat; material: faeces | place: France | collected 2012 | reverse complement strand
ATGATACTGCAAATGCACCTGTGAAATCGTAGCCCTGATAAAGCACCTCAACATGCAATGGCAATGTATTCGTCAGTCCTCTCAGATGTCCGGATAGCACTGATACCGCTCCAAATTCTCCCATGGCCCGTGCAGTGCATAAGACCACACCAAATAAAAAAGCCCATCGGATATGTGGAAACGTAATCTTTCGAAAAATCGTCAAACCCTTCATCCCCATTAATGCAGCCGCTTCCTCCTCATTGGTTCCAATCGTGTGAAGTACCGGAATGATTTCCCTTGATATATAAGGAAACGTTACAAAAATTGTTGCCATAATAACTCCGGGAACTGCAAAGATCACGGAAATCCCCAGATCATTTAACAGTGGATATAGAATACTTTGCCGTCCGTATGTAAGCAGAAAGATCAATCCTGCAATGACCGGTGAAATGGTAAGCGGCAGATCGATCAATGTGGAAATCACTTTTTTCCCTCGAAAATCAAAACGAGTCAGACACCAGGCAGCACATAATCCAAAAAACGTATTGACCGCCAATGCCCATAAAGTAGCAAGCAATGTCAGCTTCACTGCTTTCCATGTATAGGTATCTGTTACCGCTTTTACGTATGCCTGTAATCCATTGCCAAATGCCACCGAGATGATATAGACCAGAGGCAAAACCAGCATAACAAACAAAAACAAAATACAGATACCAATCAACAGCCATTTGATCATTTTATTCTCTTTCTTTTTTTGCTCCATACTAAATCACCTTCTTTGCTGCTTTATATTGGATCACCGAGTTGATCAGCAAGATCAAAAATGCGGTGATCAGCATTACCAATGCAATTGCTGTGGCTGAATGATAGTCAAACTCCTGTAGCTTTGACATGATCAAAAGTGGCGCGATCTCCGTGTCATAAGGCACGTTTCCCGCAATAAATACAACACTGCCGTATTCACCAAGACATCTTGCAAACGCCATTGTAAAACCTGCAATCAACGCCGGTCGTACTTCCGGAAAAATAATTTTCCAAAAAGTGTAAAAGACGGATGCGCCAATCATCTCTCCCGCCTCCTCATAGGATGCATCTAACTTGCTTAAAACCGGTTGAACCGAACGCACGACAAACGGAATTCCAACGAAGACCAAGGCAAAAATAATGCCTGCTTTTGTATATGCAATTGAGATTCCAAACTTCGCAAACACGCCCCCGATCCAACCGTCCGAGGTTGTCAGATGTGTGAGAGAAATGCCTGCCACGGCTGTTGGCAGTGCAAAGGGCAGCTCAATCATCCCATCCATGATTTTTTTCCCCGGAAATTCATATCTGACCAGCACCCATGCCAGCACAAATCCCATGACCATATTGATAAATGAAGCAACAAATGAAGTGAAAACACTCACAAAAAATGCATGCAGTACGCGCTTTGATGTAATCGTCTCTACAAACTCCGGCAAGGAAAGCCTGGCCGTATAGATGACCAATGACACTAATGGAATCAGTACAATGACACTGAGCATCGTTACCGTAATTCCAAGCGTAACTCCAAATCCCGGAATGACATTTTTTTGTTTTCTCTTATTTGTAAATACTGTCGAAATATCCATCGTCTTTAAAATGTACCTCTGTCGTTTTTTTCCATCCACCAAAATGATCAATGGTGGTTAAATCAATATCCTCAACGATCCACCTGCCATCCTCAGGAATCTCGGATATCGTTCTCTTTGAATTCTGAATCACAGCCGTATCATATACCGCCTGATCAATCGGACGGTAATAGGACTTTACAATCAGTTTCTGCGCCTCTTCTTCATATAGGTAATTGACATATTCACTTGCAACCTCTGTCGTATGATGTTTTTTGATGATCTCATCTACAAGAGCAACCGTCGGCTGACAGAGGATGGATGCGGAAGGAATGACAATTTCATACTTATCCGGATATTCTTCCATACATAGAAAAGCTTCGTTTTCCCATGCAAGTAATACATCTCCCTGGCCATTTTCAACGAATGTCGTTGTTGAGGCTCTCGCTCCGGAATCCAAAACCAACACGTTTGCAAAAAGCTTTTTCATCGATTCCAGAATTTTGTCCTCACTCAGACCTTGTTTTTCAAAATAGTACCAGGCTGCCAGATAGTTCCACCTTGCTCCACCGCTGGTTTTCGGATTTGGCGTGATCACACCAACATCGTCCCGCAAGAGATCCTCCCAATCGTAAATCTGTTTCGGATTCCCATTTCTCACAAGAAAAACAATGGTTGAAGTATATGGAGCGGAATCTTTTGGAAATTCCTGAACAAAATCCTCATCGATCAATCCCGCTTCGCTGATTCGACTGATATCCTGCTCCAATGCAAGGGTTACGATATCTGCCTCCAGACCATTGGCAACCTCCAATGCCTGCTTTCCGGAACCACCATGTGACTGAACAACTTCAATGGTCTCACCACTCAATTTCTTCCAATGCGCTACAAACATCTCGTTATAATTTTCATAAAACTCGCGCGTCGGATCATAAGACACATTGATAATATAGTTTTTTTCCTTCGCTGAACATCCAATCAAGGGGATGCATAAGGCGAGCAGAATTCCGATTTTTCTTTTTTTACGTATCATTTTATTTCCTTTCATTCCTATCTGCAAAGTAGGAATTGACAATAATGATAATAAAGGAATTTTCTTCCTTTGTCAACCATTAAATAAAAAAAGAACATCCCAATGAATGTTCCTTTGTAAAAGTATAAATATTTCGTTAAATGATGGTAGAAGTCGCCCGTGTCAATACGCTGTTTTGAACAGAGAACGTTTTATTTCCATCAATGACATACATCGCCTGAATAAATACATCCACCAGTTCTCCCTCCTGAATCGGAAGTTTGGCCAGTTCGCGATTTGCGATTAACAGGGTATCTTTTACCCTGATTTGCAGCTCTATGGTATTTCCTCGAAAGGCCACACGTTCCACCACGCCTTTTTCCGTGGTAACCGGATAATTCAAGGTTTCCCCTTTTTTATACACCGTCACATACTCCGGACGAAGTAATGCGTGTAATCCTTCTTTTACACAGGAAAATCCTTTAAACTGAGCCGGCTGCTCCACCAACGTCGGCTGCCCGATAAACTGCGCAACAAACGGAGATGCCGGATTCTGATAAATATCATATGGACTGCCGATCTGCTCGATACGGCCTTTATTGGTTACAATGATCTGATCCGCCACCTCAATCGCTTCGTCCTGATCGTGAGTAACAAAAATACTGGTAATCCCAACCGTATTGATCAGTTCTCTCAGCCAGCTTCGCAATTCTTTACGCACCTTGGCATCAATTGCCGCAAAGGGTTCATCCAAAAGTAAAAGCTGTGGCTGGGTCGCAAGTGCTCTTGCAAATGCAACTCTCTGACGCTGACCACCGGAAAGCTGATTCGGATATCTTTTTTCCATTCCTTTTAATCCTACCAGTTCCACAAGCTCTTCCACACGATTCTTGATATCTGCTTTCTTCCATTTTGCGATCCGAAGACCAAATGCAATATTTTCAAATACCGTTTTATACCGGAACAGGGCGTAGCTCTGAAATACAAATCCTACTCCTCGTTTGCTTGCCGGTATCTCATTGACCTGTTTTCCGTCAATATATATCTCACCGGAATCCTCGGTCTCCAATCCTGAAAGAATACGTAAGATCGTGGTCTTTCCGCTTCCGCTTGGTCCAAGCAGACCGATCAGTTTTCCCTTTTCCACAGCAAAACTGACATTATCAGATGCCTTAAAATCACCAAAACTTTTATTGATATTACGCAATTCCACGTAAGTTGTATTTTGTGTTTCCATGTAACATGCCCTTTCTATTCATTCTTTTTTTCATGATATTCCAGAATATTACGCAGGATCAGTATGATCACAGCCATGATTACCAAAATTGCTGACATTGCAAATGCTCCGGTAAAATCATAGCCCTGATACAAAAGATAAAATGACGAACGCGATGAAAAGCATGATCAACGCGATTGATGTGGCACTGGCATAATCATATTCCCGCAGCTCCGACATGATCAACAGCGGTGTGATTTCTGTCTGATACGGTGTATTTCCCGCAATAAATACCACACTTCCGTATTCTCCGATACAACGGGCAAATGCCATTGTAAATCCGGCAATCAGGGACGGCAGGATTTCAGGAATGATCACACGGAAAAAAATCTGCACACGGGAAGCTCCCATAATATTTGCTGCCTCCTCATACTCCGGCTCCAATTTTTCCAATACAGGCTGAATACTTCGTACAACAAATGGAATTCCGATAAAAATCAATGCAATGGTAATACCAAATCTGGTATATGCTACATTGATACCAAATTTTGCAAACAAAGCGCCAATCCATCCTTCCCTGACCGTGAGGTGTGTCAGGGAAATACCCGCAACAGCCGTCGGCAGGGTAAACGGAAGTTCAATTAACCCATCCATCACACGTTTGAACGGAAAATCATATCGCACCAATACCCATGCCAGGATCAATCCCATAACGGCATTGACGCAGGATGCAAGAAAAGCGGTCAGGATGCTGACCTTATAACTTGCCAGCACCCTTGATCTTGTTACTGTTGCAATAAAATCTGCCAAAGATAGCTTTGCGGAAAATACGACGAGCGAACACAGGGGAATAATAACCACCAGACTCATGATTGCTATGCTGATTCCAAAGGAAAGTCCAAAGCCCGGAATTACACTTTTCGTTTTTCTCGTTATTGTCTTCATCTTTTTACTCTTCTTCATATATAGAATCAAATACTCCGCCATCTACAAAATGTTTCTGTGTCGCCTCACTCCATCCATTGAAGTGATCGATATTTGTCAGATCGACATTGGAAACAATCCATTTTCCATCTTCCGGAATTGCAGTAATTGTCTTGTCATCGGTAGCAAACTCAAACTCGCTTAAAATATCCGTATTTGATGGACGGTAAAAGTTCTTTGCCTCTAAACGCTGCGCATCATCAGAATACAGATACTGCAGATATTCCGTTGCAACTTCTCTGGTTCCCCGATCATCCACAACTGCATCTACGACTGCAACAGTTGGCTGGCAAAGAATAGAAACAGATGGGATAACAATATCATAATCATCCGGATATTCCTGTAAGGAAAGAAATGCTTCATTTTCCCATGCCAACAGCACATCTCCTTGTCCATTCTCTACAAAAGAAGTTGTTGCACCACGGGCACCGGAATCGAGAACAACCACATTTTCATACAGTTTCTTTAAGCTTTCCTTTATCTCATCTTCACTCTGTCCTGCTTTTTCAAAATAATACCATGCGGCCAGATAATTCCATCTTGCACCTCCTGAAGTCTTTGGATTTGGGGTGATCACTCCTACATCCCCCAGCAGGTCATCCCAGTCTAAAATGTTTTTCGGGTTACCTTTTCGAACCAAAAATACAATCGTAGATGTATATGGCGAGCTATCCAGATCAAATTCTGAGGTATGGCCTTCTTCGATCAGACCTGCGTCTTTGATAGCATCTACATCGCCCTCAAGTGCCAATGTTACCACATCTGCTTCCAGACCATTAGCAACCTCCAGTACCTGCTTGCCCGAGCCCCCATGAGATTGTGTTACGGAAACTGTCTGTCCGGTCTTTTCTTTCCAGTAATCTGCAAACAGTTCATTATAGGCTGCATAAAGCTCTCTTGTCGGATCGTAAGAGACATTTGTAATCTCTATCGTGTCTGCCTTTGCAGTCGTTTGGGTATCTGTGGCGGAATCACTGCCACATCCGGTAAGCGCTCCTAATACAAGTGTCGTTGCTGTAAGTAAAGTAATCATTTTCTTTTTCATAATGTTTCTCTCCTTTTCTTTTAGGTTGGTGTCATTATATGGTAATTAAATCCATTTTCACAATCCGATTTTGCGAAATCGATTTCAGTTTCCGTGAAACATATGGCATGTTTTCACAACATTTTGTACTTTCTTCCGCCAAAATCAGTTTAAAAAAAGCCTGTTTCTTTCTCAAAACAGGCTTTTTGAAATCGATTTCAATATTGATTTTTCAGCATTTCTTATAATTTTCTAGATGTAATAATCGCTTCCGGAATCGTAAACACTACTGCAACTATCTCTTTTTACTAATATGGTATCCAATTCCCTACTAATTTGATATGATTTATATGCATATATCGTACAAAAAAAACAGCCGAAAGTCAATTCCTTTCAGCCGTTTTCCTCGGATTGTTATTTACGGTTCTTTCTCCGATATTTCTTTTTCTTTACATGAACTCGTTTCGTCGGATTTTGTGCCTGTCTGTAGGCTTTGATCTGTTCTGCGATTGTATCGTAATCCCGCTCAAACAGTTCCTCTGAAATCTGCGTGTGCAGGATTTCCTCCGGTACTTTTTCTATGATTTTTTCCCGTACAAAGTCTTTGGATCTGTCTTTATATTTTGCCATCATATTCAATTCCTGAATATGGGCCAGTTCCGGCCGCCAAAGAATACGGATCTTCCTCTTTAATTCCCGATTGGGATTCGGTTTCATTTCCCGCACCACATAGAAATCTAACGTCTCGTCTATCTCCTCCACAGAAATGATTCCCCAATGATCCGGAATATGCTCTGAGACGTGAATGGCATGCGTCGATCCTACCACAACCATATTTGCATCAAAATATAATTCATAGTCCTTCACCTGACGCTCTAATCTCGCATAGGTGTCAGCATCACTCTTAATTTCAATTCCAATGATCCGATCCGGCAAGATCATCATAATATCTGCTCTGGAATCACCGATTGTCTGTTCCTCTAAAATTCGAACCTTTGCATATCTTTCTTCCAGAAATTCGAACAATGGCTCGCGTATGTCTTTATCCTTAAGTACCATTCTCACTCCATAACATATAAACCCCCACCAAATATTTGGTGGGGGTAAAATTTTATTATGCAAACGCATCAAATTGGCTTCCGACAATATCATATCCGGTTGCTACACTTCCGGCTGAATACCCGGTAACCTGCCCGACAAAACTTTGTGCCACATGATTAAACTCTCGATTCGTCTCCTGCGATTTTTGAATCGAGGCAATGGAAGCCTCTTGTACATTTACCTGATTCGGATACTGAACAGGATTCGCTGCGCCTACAGGCTGAAATCCTCTGCTTTTGGAAATATCTTCAGTCGATTGCTGATATGCATTCGACACCTGTGACTGGTTTTCCACTGCATAGTTCATCGGCTTAGTACGTGTCAAACTGCTATAGCTTCCGGTACTTCCAATTGCAAAATCCATATGATATCCTCCCTCACTCAAATGTGTCGAATCTATATCTCATTATATACCCTTTTGTCACAAAGGTCTAGTAGAAATTATTCCTTTCCATTCCAACAGTAGGTACATAACTGATCCGGATCAATTCCAACTGACTCCAGCATATCATCCAGACGATGATACCTTAAGGATGTAAAATTCAGTTTTTTACAAATACCGTCTACCATTTTTTCATACTCCGAGGTATCCGGATCTGCATATTTCTGCAATACTTCATCGCTAACCGGTCCACCTTCCAGTTCCTCAATCACACGTCTTGCAATCAATTCCATCTCAGAAGATGATCTGGAAAAGTTCAAATATTTACACCCAAACAAAAGCGGCGGGCAAGCCGGACGGATATGTACCTCTTTTGCCCCACTCTCATATAAAAATTCCGTTGTCTCGCGAAGCTGCGTTCCACGTACGATAGAATCATCAATCAAGAGCAGCTTCTTATCACGGATCAACTCATGAACCGGAATCAGTTTCATATGTGCGATCAAATTACGTTGTTTCTGGATTGTCGGCATGAATGATCTTGGCCAAGTTGGTGTATATTTGATAAATGGACGCGAAAACGGGATTCCTGACTCATTCGCATATCCGACTGCGTGGGCGGTACCGGAGTCCGGTACACCTGCTACCACATCTGCCTCCACATTATCTCGACGCGCAAGTAACTGACCGCATTTATAACGCATCTCCTCCACATTGACACCTTCGTATTTTGCGGATGGATATCCATAATATACCCACAGAAATGTGCAGATTTTCATGTCTTTGCCCGGCGCAACCAATGTTTTCACCTGATTCTCGTCGAATACAACAATCTCTCCGGGGCCTAACTCACGATGATCCTGATAACCAAGATTTAGATAAGAAAAACTCTCAAAGCATGCACAGTTTGCACCTTCTTTTTTGCCCAGAACTACCGGTGTTCTACCGCGCTTATCTCTTGCCGCATAAATGCCTTTTTCGGTTAAAATCAGCATGGAAACCGATCCGTCTACGCGCTCTTGTGCGTACCTGATTCCCTCGATAAAATTATCCTTCTGATTGATCAACGCTGCAATCAGTTCGGTTGCATTGATCTCACCATTTGCCATCTCAAAGAAATGTGTACGGTTTGCTACGATCTCGTCAACCAATTCTTTTGAATTATTAATTTTACTAACCGTCGTGATCGCATAGGTCCCATGATGGGAACGAACCAGGATTGGCTGCGCCTCATAATCTGAAATACAACCAATTCCGTAATTTCCATTTAGCGAATCCAGCTCTTTATCAAATTTCGTACGGAATGGCGAATTCTCAATATTATGAATCGACTTCTGAAATCCATTCTCCCCATAGACTGCCATTCCTGCTCTTCTCGTACCTAAATGCGAATGATAATCTGTTCCAAAAAACAAATCAAAATTACAGTTCTCTTTTGATGCAACTCCAAAAAATCCACCCATTGCCGTGTCTTCCTTTTCTTCCTAAAATTCGTATGTTTATTTCCAATTAATTTTTGTGATAACTCCGCTCATCCTCATAAACAGGTTCACAAGTCAGATTCATTCCCAGACGTTTAAACATATTGGCATCAACGGATGACAATATAACCGTCGAATGCACATCGCATCCCTGCAAAGCCGGGATCTGCTTCAAAGCAGTATCTGCAAACGAATTGCTTGCAACCGAAGAAGATAATGCGATTAATATCTCATCGATATGAAGTCTCGGATTTCTGCTTCCTAAATATTCTGTTTTTAAAGTCTGGATTGGGCTGATCGACTCTGCTGATACCAGATCCAGCTCCTGGTCAATATTCGCCAGACGTTTCAATGCATTTAACAAGGCAGATGATGCTGCTCCCAGTAATGTTCCGGTTTTACCCGTTACAATTGTTCCGTCACTCAGCTCGATTGCAATCGCAGGCGTTCCACCACATTCTGCTGATTTTGCCTTCGCAGCATCCACAACCGGTCTGCAGCTTACCGTAATTCCAGCCTGTTTCATCAAGATCTGTAATTTGTAAGCCTCTTCCTTTCCGGTTCCTGTGATCTTCTGATCACATAAGCTCTTATAATAACGTCGAATGATCTCCCGGTTTGATGCCTCACAACAGGCTGCATCATCCATAATACAGTTTCCTGCCATATTGACACCCATATCCGTTGGTGACTTATATGGACTCTCGCCGGCGATCAGTTCAAACATTGCATTCAAAACAGGGAAAATTTCAATATCCCGATTATAGTTGACAGTTGTCTTCCCATATGCTTCCAAATGAAACGGATCGATCATATTGATATCATTCAGATCTGCAGTCGCAGCTTCATAAGCTAAATTCACCGGATGCTTTAACGGAAGATTCCAAATTGGGAATGTCTCAAACTTCGCATATCCCGCCTTAACACCGTGCTTGTATTCATGATAAAGCTGCGACAGGCAGGTTGCCATTTTTCCACTGCCCGGTCCCGGTGCGGTAACAACCACCAGCGGTCTGCTTGTCTGGATAAATTCATTTTTACCGTACCCATCATCACTTACGATCTGTGCCACATCGTTCGGATATCCGGCAATCTTGTAATGCTTGTACGTATTGATTCCGATCTCATTCAGCTTCTTGGTGAAATTATCAATTTCTTTCTCCGGAAAATATTTTGTAATACAGACACTGCCCACAAAAAGACCATATTCCGTAAATGCATCAATAAGACGAAGTACCTCCTGATCATACGTGATGCCATAGTCGCCGCGAATCTTGTTGCTTGAAATATCTTCTGCAGAAATCACGATGACAATCTCCGCCTGATCCTTTAGCTGCAACAACATCTGAAGCTTTGAATCCGGTTTAAATCCCGGTAACACACGTGATGCATGATAATCGTCAAACAATTTTCCTCCAAACTCCAGATAAAGCTTATTATCAAACTGCGCAATGCGCTCCTTGATATGCTCTGATTGCATCTTTAAATACTTGTCGTTATTAAATCCCTGATTCATTACTGACACCATGCCTTTTTCTTTTCTTGTAAAACTTTCCATAGATCCGTATATTAAAGTAACAAAAAATATTATTTATATCAATAGTATTATTTCATAATAATATTAACTTTTATCATCAATATTGCCACATTTTTTTAGGAGTTCGTCGATCATTTCCTGTTTTTTTATCAATTCTTTCTCTGCAATTTCTTTCTGCAGCCTTAATTCTTCCTCTTTGATGTGCAGCTTTTGGGTATATGCATTCAAAGAATTGATATAGTTCTGCTGATTGGTATCATCGGAAAGCACAATCAAAAATCCAATGTTTTTCTCAATCAGACCAAACCGTTTCTTATAATAAGAAATCTCACAGCGATAAATCTTATCCTTCAATTCCAAAATCTGTGTACTGCTTTTGTCAAACTGATCAAATTCAATCACCCACGGAATGATCGTCTGATATAAGACAGTTTCTCCCTCCGGAACCGGTCGTTCCAAACTGAATTTGTTCAATTCCGGCAGAATGTACGATGCATTATTGGAGCATCCCATATACAGAAGGTTATTATCCAGATAAATAATTGCCTTATCATCCAGCACCTGACGCCCCGCCTCTAAAAATGTCGAATCATAAAGTTCGATTCGATATTGCAGATAATACATGATTGCAAGCGAGATCACATACGATATCGACGCAAAATCAAATGTCGGTTTTAAGATGATCCGTAAAAAATAAACGACAGTGTTTACAACAACAATTGCAAGAATTAATATGGCATATTTATATGAAACAACCGAACGGTTTCGGATTCCATAAATGGTCACTCCCAATGTTGCAACCATATAGATCAGGACAAACCAAAAATAAACTGCATGCGCCGGTCCGTATTCTTTCACCATCACCGTAGAACCGTGTACAAAAGTCACATCAATCCCCTTATAATAAATCGGATTGAGTCCAATGGTAAGTGAAAGACCAAACATGATCGTATTAGCAACTGTTGCCAAAACAACCACCCAGCGCGGTAGCTTGATCGCACAGATATCTGCAATACTTAAAAGAATAAAAAAGTTGAGCCACACAGCTCCCAAATACAGATTTCTACAGGACAATGCCGCTTCTGATGAATTTTTTGCCACCGAACATGCCCAAAAAGAATAGCATTCAAAAAATACACATATGAAAGTCATGATAAAATATTTACTTGGACGTTTCTGAAACAATAACAGCCCGAACAGCAGAAATACGATAATAAAAACAAAAAAATATAAATATGATGCCATCACTTATCCCCCCTCATAACCTATGCGCCCTCATGTTCCACAATGTTGTTGATCCAGATTCCGCTTCTAACCATGAAATATCCAACAAACACCTTCAAAATCTCCGAAAATGTCACAATACTGAATAATAAATGAATATCCATTGTTGTATAATTCGTCAACACAAATGCCAGCGGAATCATAACCGCCCAACTAAAAAGAAAATCGAACAAAAATGTAATTCCGGTTTTTCCTCCGCTTCTTAATATGAAGTAACTCGCATTCGTATATGCCCAGATTGGCATGGCAATTGCCTGTACCAGAATAAAAAAAGTTGCTAATGCCTTCACCGAATCTTCCGTATTATATAAATTCGGAAAAATATATGCAAACGGCACCATCACAATTGCAACTCCTGTCGTCAAAATTTCGCCAAAAACCATCAGCTTTATTGCCGCATCCTTTGCCTCTTCCAACAGACCGGCTCCCAGCTTCAATCCAATAATGATTCCGATACTATGCCCCAACTGAACAAATACAACATTAAACAGATTCGACAATGTACTGGCAATATTTCTTGCTGCTACAACCTCCAGTCCCCGTACCGAATAGCACTGCGCAATCACAGACATGCCAAATGACCACATAAATTCATTCACCAAAAGCGGGCAACCTTTGATGATAATACTTTTAGTCAGGCTTCCCGGAATATAAAATCCTCTGAATAATCCAACAATATACGGATTCCGATCAGGATGTGTATGCGCCCAGATCATCACAATCAATGCTTCTATCGTTTTGGCAATCACCGTTGCAATTGCTGCACCTTTGACTCCCATGCAAGGCAGGCCAAATCGTCCAAAGATCAACCCGTAATCAAAAAAAAGATTCACTCCCAGTGCAGCCAGCGAACCGTACATCGGAATCTTTGTCTCTCCACATTCACGAACAACACTGGCATACGCCTGTCCGATCGAAAACGGGATCAATCCAATCAACATGATCCGCAGATAGTCCATTCCATATGTAAGCGTCATCTCAATCACTTCTTTGGAGTCGTCTGAGCTTAAAAATAACCGAATCAGATTTTCCCCAAACAACACAAAAACAGCCGATGCAACAAGCACTAAAAGAGCTGACAACAGGAGCCGAAAACGAAAGGTATATTTCTGATATTTGTAATCCTTTTTTCCAAAAAACTGTGTTCCAAAGATACTTGCGCCGCTTACCGCACCAAATACAGTAAGATTAAAAACAAACAGAAACTGGTTTACGATAGACACACCACTCATCTGCGCCGTTCCCACCTGACCGACCATAATATTGTCCAACATACTGACAAAATTAGTGATCAGATTCTGTATGATCATTGGAATCACAATTCCAAGAACATAGAGATAAAAGTCGCGCGTTCCAAAATATTTTTCCTTCCATCTTTTATTCATATCTTTTACCGACGGCTCAAGAAGTACTAAGTGTTCAGCAATTCTAATAAGTTTGGAAATAACTCAATACTGCGAGCCAGTATTCCTTTCATATATGCAATCACGATCCCATAATTGGTAAACGGGACTCCTTCATCCATTGCATGATTCATGCGATAGAGCACCTCTCGCTCATTCAGCATGCATCCACCGCAATGAATAATTAATGCGTATTCTGACAAATCCTCCGGAAATCCTACTCCCGAAGATGTTTCAATGATAAGATTTTTTCCCGTATATTGTTTCAACCAGGTCGGGATCTTTACTGTACCGATATCATCGCACTGTCTATGATGGGTACAGCCTTCGGAGATCAATACCTTATCCCCATCCTTTAACCGATCAATTGCGCAGACACCTTTCACAGCCGTCTCCAAAAAGCCTTTATATCTCGCCATCAGGATGGAAAAGGAAGTCAGCGGAACATCCTGTGGCACAATCTCACTAACCACCGAAAAAGCCTGACTGTCAGTGATCACCATTGCCGGTTTGTGTCCCAATCGGCTCAGTGTTTCTTCTAACTCACT
>OBLI01002996.1_pt1 | contig 13549 bp, 15 predicted proteins | sample 1519701 | NCBI WGS metagenome assembly OBLI01 (sample SAMEA3663005, study PRJEB22513) | pig gut metagenome | biome: pig gut; feature: pig-associated habitat; material: faeces | place: France | collected 2012 | reverse complement strand
ATAGTATATATATTATATATATAATATATATACTATATAATTTTTACCCTCCCCAAATTCAGACTTCCAAAAGAGGGTGTGGACATACGGAAGGTGCTTATTGTAACATGTAACATGTAACAATGTAACATTTTGGTCGTTCGGAAGCTGGGGGAAGGAGGGACGTTGTCCGTAGTTTGAGCCCATAAAAGAATCGCTGCGTTAACCCCATTCTCTTTTTTTTACAACGTTTAGTAGGGCAACTGTAATAAACCGTACTGACAACGTGTTATTACGGTTGCACTCACTTTTTCTCACTACCTTTGCCCTCGTAATCCTCACGGCGCGCCAAACTGCTGCCAAGGGGTTGCGAGGGGTTTTATTTTCAAAAATAACAGAAAAACATGAAGAACGAAATGAAGATTTTCGAGAGTCTGGAGTTCGGAAGGATAAGGACGGTGAGTGAAGAGAAGGGGTGAGCCGTGGTTCTGCTTGGCGGATGTGTGCGAGGTGTTGGGGCTGAAGCAAGGAGATGTATGCCGACGGTTGGCAAAGGGGTTGGTTTCAACCCAACCCCTTTCGACAAGAGGTGGAATGCAGATGGCTAACTTCGTGAACTACTCGCAGTTGTGTGCGGCATTGGAGCATACGGCGAAGGATTCTGCTTATCGTTCTTACATAGGTCTTGGGCTTGAGTCGAGAGGGGTGAGGAGTTTGATGATTGAGGTCATAAACAATTTAACACTTTGATAAAATGATGTGCTTTTATCAGATTTCCTAATGACGTACTTTTGCAGCGTAAGATTTAACACTAAAGAATTATGAAGAACGAAATGAAGATTTTCGAGAGTCTGGAGTTCGGAAGGATAAGGACGGTGAATGATGAGAAGGGTGAGCCTTGGTTTTGCCTGACGGATGTATGCAAGGTGCTTGGACTGAGGTAGAGGCATGTGAGAGAACGACTTGACGATGGGGTCGTTTCAACCGACACCATCGCCGACTCGCTTGGACGATTGCAGATGGCTAACTTCGTTAACGAGGACGGCCTGTACGACGTGATCCTCGACAGCCGCAAGCCTTCGGCAAGGGATTTCCGCAAGTGGGTCACCTCCGAGGTGCTGCCGCAGATCCGCAAGACGGGGGGATATATTCCGCTGAGTGGCGACGACGACGAGAAGACCATCCTGGCCAAGGCCGTAACCATCCTGCAACGCACGCTCAAGCAGAAAGACGACCTGCTCGAGGCCCAGCGCCCCAAGGTGCAGTTTGCCGAGGCCGTTACCACCGGCGACGGGTGCATACTGATGAGCGAGATGGCCAAGTTGCTCACACGCTACGGCGTCACGAAACGTTACATTGTTACATGTTACATGTTACATGTTACATGTTACAATAAGGTGGTTCCACATGTCGCGCAGCCGTCATTCATCGGGCGCCCACCGCCTACGGCGATGGCCTCAGGGGGTAAGTCAGCAACCCATATTTCACATTCAACATGGAATATGCCCTCGACAACAAAAAAACTAAAAAAAACATTGAAAACGGCAGGTGTGGATTAAAAATATAGTATCTTTGTAAAAACAATAAACGGTAGATCGATGCTGGAGTTTAAGAATGTAAGTGTTCGCTTGTCGCCCGAGCGCCTGTCGCCGGCCTTCTCGCTGGCGATGGACGGTGGCGAGGTGGCGTGCCTCTCGGGCGGCGCTGGCACGGGAAAGAGCTTGGTGCTCATGGCCATCTTGGGCTTGGTGCCGTTGGCTTCGGGCTACATCACGATCGACGGCGAACTCGTGACGCCCGGCTCCAGCGCCTATTTCCGTCGGCTAATAGCCTATGTGCCGCAACGCATGCCGTCGGTGCGCATGAAGGTGGGGCAACTGTTCGGCGAGCTCATCGGCTTGTCGGTCCATGCTGGCGACGACCTCGACCTGTTGGCCTTGAGAAAGCGGTGGAGCGCCCTGGGCCTTCCCGCCGACCTCGACGAGCGGTGGACGACCGATGTCGACGCCCCTCTGTTGCGCACGGCCATGCTGGCCGCCGTTCCGTTGCTCCATAAGCCCATCGTGCTGGTCGACGACCCCGCACCGCAAGTGGTTGCCCATGGCGCCCTGCAAGAGCTGGCGGCCAGTGGGGGGGAGGTGCTTTTTGCCACACGCCAGGACGGTTTGCCGTGTCATAAAATCGTAAAACTCTGAACCATGAATATATCCGTGCTTGGACTTGTGTTGGGGCTGCTGTTGCTCGCCCTGCCCATTTATATCATCTATGCCTTTGACCTCCGCCTGATGCGACGCCTGTTGAAGTCGTTGGCTATGATGGCGGTCATGGTGTCGGCCTTTGGTGCCATTACGGCTCTGCTGATGACCTGTAACATACTGTGGGTCAACCTCTTGGTTGGCGTGGCTCTTGCGTTGCTCTCATCGGTGGTCGTGGTGTTGAGGTCGGGCCTTCGCCAACGCAGGTTGCTTCTGCCTGTGATGGCGGCCAGCGTGGCGCCCCTGCTGCTCGTGAGCCTTTATGTGCTGCTGTTGGTGCTCTCGCTGAAGGAGCCCTTCGACACCCGCTTCTTCATCCCCATGCTTGGCCTGATGGTGGGCATGGCGTCGGGGCTCATCGCCCGTGCCCTGCACGCCTACTATATGGGCTTGGCGCACCACAACGAACTCTATTATTACCTCTTGGGCAATGGCGCCACCCATCGCGAGGCCGTCCGCCATTTCGTGCGACGCGGTTTCCAGGCCGCCCTGGTGCCCGTGATGAGGCAGATGAGCGGCATGTTTCTTACCACGGCGCCCGCGCTCATGCTCGGCCTGGTGATGAGCGGAGTGGGGGTGTGGACAGCGGCCCTGCTGGAGGTGGTGGTGCTGCTGGCCGTTACGGTTTACGCCCTCACCACGTTTTGGTTGGCCATCCTCTTGTCGCGCCGCTACGCCTTCGACGAGTATGAGCGGTTGCGCCCCATGAAGAAAGGCGAAGCGCCTGTTGCGCCTACCAGCCCCGTCGCTCCAGAACGGGTGGAGCGGATGGATCGGGAGGAGTAATTAGCTTGACGCTCGTTATCCAATCTTTCAGTACCCCGGCATATTGGTCTTGCGAGTCGGCCACGATGAGCAGCACACGCGAACCGTCGGTCAGCGTCGGTCCCAGGCACATGCCCTCATAGTTGGCGAAGCTTCGGTCGAAAACCGTCAGTTTCGTGCGCCACGACGTGAGCAGCCGCTTGGGCAGAGGCGTGTGGGCCACGGCATCGGCGCCCTGCGGCTCCACCCTGTAGAGTTTGCACACCACAAACGCCCCCACCTTCTTTTTGGGCACGTAGGCCTCGCGCTCCAGCACGAGCAAGGCGCCATCGTCGAGCGCACAAATTGTTCCTACGCCATGGGCATAGTGGAGCGCTTTGGCATGGTTGGCCAATGGTGCGTCGAGCCTGTAGGCGAACGATTGTAGAGGCTGAAGGTCGTCGCCAAACGATTGCAAGACGATGTTTCCACTTTCGTTGCACGTCCAGTAGCGATGCGTGAGGGCATTGTAGGACAAGGCCTCCAACCCCAGGTTGCCCGGCAGGTGCGCAAACACGTCTGGGAGGGCCAGTTGCCGCCCTGTGCGCCGCCCATCCATGCCATATTCCATGATGCGGTTGTCGGCCTCGCCGCTGACCCATACCGTGTTGGTATGCGCATTATAGGCCACCCCCTCATCGTCGCGCCCAGGATGACCGCTGCTGCGGAACCCCATGTTGTAGGCGCCTTTCACCTCTCCGTTGACGCTGTCGGTCACGATGCGGAAAACAAAGAAGCCATCGTCGGCCGACTTGTCGCTCACCACGGCATAGCGGTCGCCGCCCAACCACGCTATGCCACTATAGTTGCCCGCAGGGATCGATTTTGGGAAGGCGTGCTGCGTATTTTTGCGCACCTCCACTTGCGCGCGAGCAGTTGATGTGCAAATCGTTAAGAATAAGAAGAATATGATGCGCTTCATGATCGTTTTATCATTCTAACGGATGAAAAAACAATTTATTGTCTTGCAAAAAAGTATCCATTTGTTTGGAAGATAAAAAGTAAAATGCTATATTTGCAGATGAAAAGGAGAAACCCTTTGGGAGTTGTATCGGTTCGATAGGGATACTCATCAAATTACATTGAAAACTGAGACGTATCTCTTGCCAATGGCGGGCCACATAAATCGCCTTTGCGACTAAGCTTCAAGCCGGTGGATTACAAAGACGGAGAGCGCTCACAACTTTTATAGCTGGAGTTTTCATCACATCATCGGTATGATTCCCATTTAACATTCGGAGAATTGAGTAAGTGAGAACGCCTCACCTCAGTTCTCCTTTTTTAATTAAATATAGAACATGTTTAGCGGAATAGTAGAAGAAATGGCGACCGTTGTCGCAGTAAGGAAATACCAAGAAAACATCGACTTCACCCTGCGCTGCTCCTTCGTGGATGAGCTCAAGATCGACCAGAGCGTGGCCCACAACGGCGTGTGCCTAACCGTGGTCGACATAGCCGACGGTGCCTATACCGTGACCGCGATGAAGGAAACCCTCGACCGTACCAACCTCGGCCTGCTCAAGCAAGGCGACAAGGTGAACGTGGAGCGCTCCATGATGATGAACGGGCGGCTCGACGGCCACATCGTGCAGGGACACGTGGACGAAACGGCCACCTGCGTGGCCATGGAAGACGCCGACGGAAGCACTTATTTCACCTTCCAATATAAGGCCGACAAGGAAATGGCAAGGCGAGGCTACTTCACCGTCGACAAGGGGTCGGTGACCGTCAACGGCGTGTCGCTCACGGTGGTCGGCCCCACCGACAACACGTTCCAAGTGGCCATCATTCCTTACACCCGGCAGAACACCAACTTCTGCGACATCAGGGTCGGAACCGTCGTCAACCTCGAGTTCGACATCCTCGGCAAGTATATCGCACGCTTGCAGCACTTCGAATAATATTAATAAGGTGGGAAATGTTACGAAATGTAATGTTTCCCATTTTTATTGTTAATAAACACTTGCTTCAATAAACCATACTTACTTTCTTACATCCTATAATCGTTTTTTGAACAAATTACCAAAGATGACAATGAAGAAATCGTTTTTCGCATCGGCTCTTGCCCTGTTGCTGCTCGCCCCCGTTTCGGTGGAGGCGCGCCAATGGACGTTGCAAGACTGCATCCAGTATGCTTTGCAAAACAACATCACCCTCCAAAAGTCGCGCGTTCAGCATCTCAGCGCCTTGGAGGACGTGAAGCAAAGCCAGGCCGCCCTGCTGCCCACGCTCTCGGCCTCGACATCCCAGAATGTGTCGTACAACCCTTGGCCCGAGACAGGGTCGTACATGATTGCCGGCGACAAGGTGCAGACCAACGTCGACAAGGTGTACTACAACGGAACCTATAGCATCATGAGCAACTGGACCGTGTGGAACGGAAACCGCAACCGCAACCAAGTGAAATTGAACAAGGTGACCGCCACACAAGCCGCGCTCGACAGCGCCACCACCGCCAACTCCATCCAGGAGCAGATCACCCAGCTCTTTGTGCAGATACTCTATTGCAAGGACGCCATAGAGGTGAGCAAGGCCACGCTCGAAACATCAAGGAAAAACGAGGAGCGCGGACAGGAGTTTGTGAAGGTGGGAAGCATGAGCAAGGCCGACCTTGCACAGCTCACCGCCCAGAGAGCGCAAGACGAGTATGCCGTGGTGCAGGCCGAGAGCAACCTCCGCGACTTCAAGCGACAGCTCAAGCAGCTGCTCCAGATCACCGACCAGGAGGAGTTTGATGTGACGGCCGACGTGCCAACCGACGAGGCCGCCCTGCAGGCCATACCCGGCGTGACGAACGTGTATGAGGCCGCCCTGGGAATCAGACCCGAGATTAAGAACGCCCAGCTCGGCATAGAGAGCAGCGACCTGCAAATAAAGATTGCCAAGGCGCAGAAGTTGCCCACCATCGGCGTGAACGCAGGGGTGAGCACCAACACCACATCGATGAACAGCAACAATTGGGGAACGCAGCTCAAGAACAATTTCACCCTCGGAGGCGGCCTGTCGGTAAGCATACCCCTCTTCGACAATCGGTCCACCAAGACCGCCGTCAACAAGGCACGGCTCGCCAAGCAGACCTACGAGCTCGACCTCAAGGACAAGCAGACCACACTCTATTCAACCATCGAGAACTACTGGTTGCAGGCGGTCAACAACCAAGCCCAGTTCAAGAGCGCCCAGGTGAGCACACAGAGCGCTCAGGAGAGCTATGAGCTGCTGAGCGAGCAGTTTCAGCAGAACCTCAAGAACACCATTGAGCTCATGAACGGAAAGGATGCGTTGCTCAAGGCCCAGCTCAGCGAGTTGCAAGCCAAGTATCTCGCCATCCTCAACATCCACATGCTGAAGTTCTACCAGAACGGAACGCTGAAATAACGCAAGGCTAAGACAACAGGATAATAACAAGCATAACATATAGGATGAAAACAAAGAAAGTAAGTATGGTTTGGATAGCGGTGGGCGTTGTCGTCATCGTCGCTGTCGCAGCCTTCCTCCTGTCGGGTGGCAAGAAGAAGGAAGAAGTGAATTTCAAGACGGAGAAGGTGGCCAAGGTCAACATTCTCAACAGTATTACCGCTACCGGAACCATCGAACCGGTAAACGAGGTGACCGTAGGAACGCAGGTGTCGGGTATTGTCAGCAAGCTCTACGTCGACTACAACAGCGTGGTGAAGAAAGGGCAGGTCATCGCCGAGCTCGACAAGTCGAACCTCATGAGCCAGTTGAATACCGCCAAGGCGCAGCTCTCCCAGGCGCAAGCCTCGCTTAGAAGCGCGCAAAGCGACCTCGCTTACCAGAAGGCCAACTACAATCGCTACAAGACCCTCTACCAGAAGGGGCTCATCTCGGCCAACGATTATGAGACCGCACGCCTGAGCTATCAGACCAGCCAACAGACCGTGGTCTCGCGAAAAGACCAAGTGGTGTCGGCGCAAGAAGAGGTGTCGCGCGCGCAGACAAACCTCAGTTACGCCACCATCACATCGCCCATCGACGGCATCGTGGTGAGCAAGAGTGTGGAGGAAGGACAGACCGTGAACGCCAACATGAGCACGCCTGACCTGTTTCCATTGCGCAAGACCTCACCAATATGCAGGTGGTGGCCGATGTGGATGAGGCCGACATAGGCGATGTGAAGAAGGGCGAGCGCGTAACATCATCAAATCAATAAGGACATGGAAGACAAGAAAGTCGTCATCGAACTCCAAAATGTGAAGCGCGACTTCCTTGTTGGCGACGAGATGGTGCATGCGCTTCGCGGCGTGTCGTTTAAGATCTACGAGGGCGAGTTTGTCACCATCATGGGTAAGTCGGGATCGGGAAAGTCGACGCTCCTCAACCAGTTGGGATGTCTCGACACTCCTTCGAGCGGCGAATATTACCTCGATGGCGTGTCGGTCAGAACCATGTCGCACTCGCAGCGTGCCGTGCTTCGCAACCGCAAGATCGGCTTTATCTTCCAAAACTACAACCTCTTGCCCAAGACGACGAGTGTGGAAAACGTGGAGTTGCCGCTCATGTACAACTCGACCGTGTCGGCAAAGGAGCGGTTCGACCGGTCGGTGGAGGCCCTGAAGGCTGTGGGGTTGGGCAACCGACTCTACCATAAGTCGAACCAGATGTCGGGAGGACAGATGCAGCGTGTGGCCATCGCGCGCGCCTTGGTCAACAACCCAGCGGTCATCCTCGCCGACGAGGCAACAGGAAACCTCGACACACGTACCTCGTTTGAGATACTGGTGCTCTTCCAGAAACTCTATGCGGAAGGAAGAACCATCATCTTTGTGACGCACAACCCCGACATCGCCAACTATTCCAGCCGAAACATTATGTTGCGCGATGGGCGTGTCATTAGTGACGAGTACAACAACAACATCCTTAGCGCCGCCGAGGGGTTGGCCGCGCTTCCGCCAAATACGGACGAATAATGAACTACACGAATCTATTTAAAATAGCCCTCAGAGCCATTTTCGCCAATAAGATGCGCTCGTTCCTCACGGCATTGGGCATCATCATTGGTGTGGCATCGGTCATCACGATGCTGGCCATTGGACAAGGATCCAAGCGGAGCATTCAGGCTAACATCGCAGAGATGGGCTCCAACATGATTATGGTGCATCCGGGAGCCGACATGCGAGGTGGCGTGCGACAGGACCCGTCGGCCATGCAGACCCTTAAGCTCACCGACTATCAGACTCTGAAGGACGAGTGCTCCTACATCAAGGCCATCAGTCCGGTGGTGAGCACCAGCGGCCAGTTTATCAATGGCAATAACAACACGCAGTCGACCATCTATGGCGTGAACCAAGAATATCTGGGCATTCGACAGTTGAGCGTTAGCGATGGAGAGCTCTTCTCCGACCAGGAGTTGAAGGCGAGTGCGAAGGTTTGCATCCTCGGACAGACTGTAGTTGACTATCTCTTCCCTGACGGAACCGATCCCGTGGGCAAGGTTGTGCGATTCAACACCATACCTTTCCGCGTGATAGGTGTGCTGAAGAAGAAAGGCTACAACTCGATGGGGATGGATCAGGACAACCTGGTGCTGGCGCCTTACACCACGGTGATGAAGCGCATTTTGGCACAGACATACCTGAGCGAGATACAGGCATCGGCCATTACGGAGGACGTAACCGACAAGACCACGGTCGAGATAACCTCCATCCTTCGACGTAACCATAAGCTCAAGGACGCCACGGAGACGACGCAAGGCGACAACGACGATTTCAACATCCGCTCGCAGGAGGAACTGTCGTCGATGATGAACTCCACCACCAATATGCTGACCATATTGTTGGGATGTGTGGCAGGAATTTCGCTCATCGTGGGCGGCATTGGCATCATGAACATCATGTATGTGAGCGTTACGGAGCGTACCCGAGAGATAGGCTTGCGCATGAGCGTGGGAGCGCGTGGCGTAGACATCCTCAACCAGTTTCTCATCGAGGCTATCATGCTGAGCGTAACGGGAGGACTTGTAGGAGTGATATTGGGAATAGGGGCGAGCTACGCCGTGAAGATGTTGGCCCATTGGCCCATCTACATCGAGGTGTGGACCATCATCATGAGTTTCGCCGTGTGTACCTTCACCGGCGTGTTCTTCGGTTGGTATCCGGCTAAGAAGGCGGCGCGCCTCGATCCCATAGAAGCCATTAGGTATGAATAAATAGGTATAGGTATGGATAAGAAGTAACGACCCACGGTTGTTAAGGACAAAGAGAAAGGGCAACGGCCATCATGGTCGTTGCCCTTTTATGATTGTGCCATCATCAGGAAGCGATGGATGTTGTCGGTTGTAAACAGCCTCGGCAGTTTGGTATTTTGCCTGCCTCGCCAGTTCTTATCAGTTAGAGGCGCAGGCGCTCGAGGATGTCGGCCATCTTCTGCTTGGTCTCGATCTTCGTGGGCACAAGCGGAAGGCGGAGCTGGTTCTCGATGAAGCCCATGTCGTTGAGCAACGCCTTCACGCCGGCAGGGTTGCCGTCGACGAAGAGAAGGCTGTAGAGCTCGGTGAACATGTGGTGGATTTTGCGGGCTGGCTCATATTCGCCCTTGAACTCCAACCGAATCATGCGTGAGAACTCGCGGGGAAGGGCGTTGCCAATGACCGAGATAACGCCGGCCGCGCCACTCGCCACCATGGAGAAGGTAAGGGCGTCGTCGCCGCTGATCACGTCGAAACGGTCGGGCTTGTTGTAGATGATCTCATCGACCTGCTCAAGACTTCCCGCTGCCTCCTTGATGCCTACGATGTTCTCACATTCGTGGGCCAATCGCAAGGTAGTCGACGCCTTCATGTTTACGCCCGTTCTGCCTGGCACGTTGTAGAGCACAAGCGGCAGCGGACTGGCCTTGGAGATGGCCTTGAAATGCTGGTAGAGACCCTCTTGCGAAGGCTTGTTGTAGTAGGGGCAGATGCTCAGGATGCCATCGATACCGCTCCAGTCGGTCGATTGCATCTCCTCGATGACAGCGGCTGTGTTGTTTCCGCCGCAATATTTCAGAATGGGAACGCGGCCATTCACCACATCCTTGACGAGCTGCGTAATCTTATCCTTCTCCTCTTGGGTCAGACAAGGTGCCTCGGCGGTAGTGGCCAGAATGCAAAAGAAATCGGCCCCGTGGTTGAGCTGGTGCTCCACAAGACGCTTGAGCGATTTGTAGTCAACTTCTCCCTCGGGTGTGAACGGTGTGATGAGGGCTATACCTAATCCCTTAAAGATATTGCGTGCCATTATGAATGATTTTCAATAGTGAACCAAATGTGCGTATTCTTAACAAATGCTTTTGCAAAGATACGATTTTACTTTCATGTTGCAAAAGAAATGTAACAAAACCTTTCAATAATTGATTTTATTTGCTTCCGATATATAGGAATACCATGCCCAAGAGCACCAACGCAAGGTCGATGGCCTTGGCGCGAAGGTTCCGCTCGTGGAAAAACAGTCCGCCAAAAAGGAAGCTGACGATGACGCTTCCTCGGCGAATCATCGACACAATGGAAATCATGGCGCCGGGAAGGCTCAGGGCATAGAAGTAGGCGAAGTCGGCCGCGCTCAGGAAGAGGCTGATGCCGATGATGCTCCAGTCCCAACGGAAAGGAGTTGTGTGCTTATGGGTGGGCCACCACAGAATGGCCATCATCAGGCCCATCATGCCCATCTGGTAGAGGTTGTACCACGACTGCACGGCCATGCGGTCGACGCCCACACCACCATTGGACGGATCGGCCATGAGATACTTGTCGTAGAGACCGCTGATGGCGCCGAGCACGGCTGCCAGAACAATGAATCCTATCCAACGGTTGTGCTCGAAGTCGATGCCTTCCTTCTTGCCCGAACGGCTCAACATGAAGAAGGAGCCGATGGCCAGCAATACACCGATCCATTGCCACACGTTGAGGCTCTCGCCAAACACCAATAGTGCGCCCACCAATACCATTACGGGACGGGTGGCGTTGATAGGACCCACAATGGTGAGGGGAAGGTGTTTCATGCCGAAATAGCCGAAGATCCAACTGGAGAGCACAATGAGGCTCTTCAGAATGATGTACTTATGGATTTCCCATCCGCCGCCGCCCACGTGGAAGATGGAGGTTTCGGGAAGGGTGCCCGTGGCGGATAAGATGATGAAGGGCAGGAAGATGAGCGACGAAAACACCGTGTTGAGAAACAATACGGGGATGACGGCGTTGGAGAGAAGCGATTTCTTCTTAAACGAATCGTAGAAACCCAAAAGGGTTGCCGAAAGGAAGGCCAATAGTAACCACATGTCCTGAATACTATATATAATAGGTGTTAATAATCTACTTGCCAAAGGAACAGGCCGTTGGCAGGCATCGATTCGCCCGCGTCGGAGCGTGTGCCGCCCTGGAGGATGCGGTCAAACTGCTCCAGGCTTATGCGCTTGCGTCCCACGTCGACCAAGGTGCCTACTACGGCGCGAACCATGTTGCGCAGGAAACGGTTGGCGGCAATCTCAAAGTAATAGCTGCTCTCGCCCGTCTTCACCCATTGGGCCGTGGTAACATCGCAGAGGGTGGTCTTCACGTCGGCGCCCGCCTTGCAAAACGCCTTGAAGTCGTCGACGGTAAGCAGTTGGGCCGCAGCTTGGTTCATCAAGTCGAAATCGAGCGGGTAATGCATCTCAACCGAGTAATGGCGCAGGAAGGGGTCACGCTTCGTGTGGATGAAATAGCGGTAAACGCGACGGCGGGCCGAGAAGCGGGCGTGCATGTCGGCGCTCACGGCCTCTATCTTCTCGCAACTAATGTCGCGCGGAAGCACACGGCCGAGACGGTAGCAGAGCTGGGTGGTGTCGATGGGTTGCTCGCTGTCGAAGTGGCACACCATTTGGTGGGCATGCACACCGGCGTCTGTGCGGCCAGCGCCCACAACCTCTGTGGGGCGGCGCAGAAGAAGCGATAGGCCATCTTGCAATTTCTCTTGTACGGACATACCGTTGGGCTGTATCTGCCAGCCGTGGTAGGCGGTGCCGTCGAAACGAATCCAAACGAAGTATCTCATGTGTGACGTGAAATTTCGTGCAAAATTACAAAAAATACGTGTCAATAGCAAAAGAGGGTGCGCCAATATCCATTCGCAAGACGTATTTCCATTCGCAAGACGTGTTTGGAAGCCAACTTGTCATTGAGCGTGAAACCGCACATAGGCGCGGTCGTCGAACGAGCCGTTGCCAACCATCAGACCTTTGGTGGCTACAAACGAATGGATGCAGAAAGGATCGGTGGACAGTTGGTGGCGCAAAGCCTCTTCGCTCTCTTGGAGTGTGGGGCGAAGGTGGGGATAGCCGTCGGACGCCAACACCACTTCGTTGCACGATGGGCTAAGACGAATGGTTCGTATCCCTGGCATGAAGATGGGGTAGCCATCGATAACGGCGTAGCTGGTGTTTTCGCCCGCCATGCTCTCGATGAGCGAAGGGATAATGGTGTCGCGGGCGTAGTCGTGCACAATGTGACCACCTTCTGTCATGCTGGGGTGGACCTTGAGCATATTGGGGAACACCTCAGCACGGCGTCGGGCCAACACTTCTTCATAGGGCTTGTCGTTGGAGTAGGCGAGTCCATCCACCATGCATTGGCAATCGCCTATCATCCATATCTCCTGGCGATGGCAACTGTAGACGATGGCGCTGGCGCACAACCGCTCATGGGGTGGCAACAGAGTGGATGCGTCTTGGGAAGGGTATAGCGCATGGATAAAGGCCGTTACCTGCTTGCAAAACTGAGCGAGGGTTATGTGGGGCGAGACGTTTCGGATAAAATCGCTGATGGCCAACATGCAATAGCGACCGTTTTTCATGTCGGGATGAAACCGGTGGGGCGTTTTGCTGGTGCTTCCGTCGACGACGGCTATAAAGTGGGGCGTGACCACTATGCCGTCCTCGCAATCGTTCATCGTGTGTTTGCCTACAATCTGTTGTTCAATGATTTTCATACGTTCAATGACCTGTTGTCTATCAATCTGTCTATTGGGGCGAGCGCGTAAAGGAATTGTGCCAAGGCGCAGTTGAACCATTAGGCCGTAGGTTGCGCGTTGGAGAGGGTCTTCGCCGCTATTTTCTTCTTCAACTCGCTGGAGCTCACGCCGTCAGTACGTCCCAACACGATATGCTCCTTTCCATGCTCCTCACACCATTTGATGGCACGCTGGAAACCCTCGTGACATTGGTCGGGGCCCGTGACAAAGACGTCGAAATCGACCTCCTTCACGATTTTGTCGACATCCGTGTAGCTTATCACTTCGTCAACATATCGGATGGACTTGATCATATACATGCGGTCTTCGGTGGAATTGAGCACCTTAGCCGTAGGCTTGTATTTCAAGATGTAATTGCTGTCTTGGGCTGCAACAATCAGGTAATCGCCCAATCCCTTTGCTCGTCGATACAATTCCACGTGGCCCTTATGTAGGGGTTGTCGTTTAATTCTAATAATTCAATATCTATAGACGAGGGTATGCCTTCCGAGGTTGCCATCGTCTGCTTAT
>OBLI01002995.1_pt1 | contig 13550 bp, 14 predicted proteins | sample 1519701 | NCBI WGS metagenome assembly OBLI01 (sample SAMEA3663005, study PRJEB22513) | pig gut metagenome | biome: pig gut; feature: pig-associated habitat; material: faeces | place: France | collected 2012 | reverse complement strand
GCAACAGTTTTGGGTTAGCGACTGTACGCACTCCACAGGGTTTGTCGGTTGCGCCGAAATAATATGTAGCCACAAAATTCTGAAAATGATAATCATCTTGCAGCGGCTTGGATGTGACAATAGTCACCTCTTTAACAATGTCGACAATATAATGAAAAATCACAGGGAAGAATTCCTCAAATTGTTTCCTGCATATATTTTGTACCAAAAGAAAGATTTCCCATATTCATTATATCTTCCTGGAGAAAGAGCGACGGATTACTGGAAAATAGAATATCAAAAAATATTAGAAGATGGTGATGCGCAAATAGGATGCGTCAGTATTGGTGGAAAATGTTATAATGAAATGACAACCTTAAGACAAATGTTTGAAACAATGTTCAGACTCATTTCTCAATAAAAGCAGAGTTGAATATCGTATAAGTGGATGTACATATTAAGTGCATCCACTTATGGTGCTAATATGTTGAAGACAAATCAAGCAAGAAATCGTAGGTGCCTTGCAAGGATTCTCTTTAATACTATCGAGAAACTCCTTGTAGTCTTGTTTAAAACTTGGATATTTCTTAGCGAGACGTTTTGCTTCTTTTGCAAAGTCGTCAGAAACCGATACTGTAATATTACAACTCATCGAGCAAACTATCAGCAGATTGAAGTTTACGTTTTCCGGCAATGGCTTCCTTTACCTCCGTCAAAGCGTTTCTGAGTTCTTTCATCAAGTCGCGCGGTGCGTCAATGGTATTACTTCCGTCATCTGGGAAGATGCGGAAACTGCCAGCACGCGATTTTAGGACTACGTGCTCTCCTGCTTTTGCCAAATTCAGATACTTTGTCTGATTAGTGCGAAAGTCTCTTGTGCTAACTACAACCATAATTCAATATATTTGTTTACGATGCAAAGAAAGTGCAAAAATCCGATTGAGCGAATGAAGAGAGAATTTATTCTCACTCCTGAGCGTGAGGATTTTATCCAAACCGAGAGCAATGAAGTTCACTTCAATTGCCGAGGTGCAACCTTTCTTCTGCAAAGATACTCTTTTTTATTGAAACAACAATCGAAATGGTAGCCAATTAACATAATTTGGTAGCCAAATTACATATACACCTCAATTCCATTCACCTCAAAAATACACACATCTCGAAGCTGCCGGATTTCGTTGGAGTCCAGCAGCTTCATTTGTCTTGTGTCGCACAAGAAGTCGTTGCGGAGTGAGATGCTCATCAGTGTGAGTATCCCGGTTATTTTACTTCCACAAAGGTTCGCCCTCCCAATTAGTTGGAAATCCCATAGCAGAAACATCTACATTGCTGTGCTCACCAAGAAGTTTCTTCAATCTTAGCGTAAAATCATTATAAGGGCGTATCACATCCAGTAAATACTTAAGATAGCATAACTGCGAATAAAGTTTATCGTAGTTGGCAATAGGAGGTGTGACCCATTTGCCACGCAAAGGAGTGGTCATTTGAGGTTTAATAGGAAACTTCCTGTTCCAAACTCGTGAGTGGTGTGCAAGGTAGTTTCTTAACACAACAGCACTTTTTATCCAGCTTTCCAGAACTAAGTGTTGAGGAAGATTAAATTCGCGAGCAATATGCTTTTTGATTTTGTTATCGGCAAAATTACAGAACAATTTGGATAATGTGCCGAAAGAAGTAACCTCCAACGTTTTCCAAACAGGAGGAACATCAGGTTCAGTGTACTTTGCAGAATGCTCGATAATAAACTCCTCTCTTGTTCTTCTCAGTTCTTGCCTGATTTGCTCCATGCATTTGTGTTGGATATTAGGATCTCGGAAAAGGCTGTCATCAGTAAACCAAAATGCACCGTAATGCAAGGAAATATGATGAATCATCTTTGAACGCAGAGCTATTTCTACCGCTTGAATAGCTGTAAAAATTAATTCGCGCAAACCACAATCGAAGCGATATAAATCCATTGCATTTTCAAATGTGCTACCAGGTTTGAAAATGTGACGAACCTTATCACTTTCCATAGGGTGAAAATAATTATCTAAGCGGAAATAGCTTACAACTTTTAAACATTCTATGGCTTTGTTTCTATCCGCAATGATAAGACCACGCGATGCCAACAAATCAAGGATTTCAGAATAGTCTAAGGGCTGTTTTGAATATTTCATAAACATATAAAAAGTAAAAGTCCCACCCTGGTTCGCTGTTCTACGGGAAGCGTGGTGGGAACTGTTGATGCAAATTTAGGCATTATTCTTCGAAGTTCCAAATATTTTTGCTATTATTTGTTTATACGCACTATATATAGTATAAATAGAACAAATTAATGTACCTTTGCAGGTAAAATTTGTTAATTGCAAAAATTCAATAATATTGACATGAGAAAGGTTTTATTATGTACATTGTTTATGTGTCTGCCTATATTAGGGCAAGCATAAAACAAAGGAGGTCAAAATCTATTAGATTCCATTCACATAGAAGTAAAGGACATCGCGCAGCAATTGGCTAAACAACAAGTTGACAATGTGTTTAGCAACACATACAAACTTTACAAAACTGAAAATATATACATATTCTTGCGTCTAAACACAAGTAACGGAAAGATAGACCAGGTTCAATGGAATTTAGACTGAGATAAAGAGTTTATAACTGTACTGAACGATGTTGATCTGACCTATGGCATCAGCATCGGAAAACATAATGGCAGATTTGAACTTTATCCAACACAAAACATGTATCAGTTCTTATTGTTGGATAAGAACTTTGGAAGTATGTGGCATATACAATGGGGATTAGATAGTAAGAAACGTTGGATAGTTCCAATCAATTAGAATGTAGAAATTTTATTTTATAAGGCATCTCATATTCACAGGAACACCACAATTCTCTTCACCTCAAAAATACACACGTTTCTACGCTGCCGGATTTCATTCGAGACCTGTAGCTTTATTCTAAATAAAAATCCATAATGGACAAGATGACAAAGGAACAGCGCAGCCGTTGTATGGCATCCATACACAGCAAGGACACGAAGCCGGAGCTTGTCGTGCGCAAATATCTCTTTGCCCACGGGTTCCGGTACAGGCTGAACCATCCGCGACTGCCGGGGCATCCCGACATTGTTATGCGCAAGTACCGCACGGTGATCTTCGTAAACGGATGCTTCTGGCACGGACATGAAGGATGCAAGTTTTTTGTGTTGCCGAAGAGTAGGACGGAGTTTTGGCAAGCGAAAATAGATCGCAACAGGGAAAGGGACTTGGAGGAACAACGGAAGTTGGCGGAAATGGGTTGGCACTGCATCACGGTGTGGGAGTGTCAACTGAAACCGAAAGTAAGGGAAAAAACCTTGCAGTCGCTTGAATATACGCTATACCACATTTATCTTGAAGACCACAAGGTAAAGAGGTATGAGATGCCGGAAGAAGAAAGCATAATGGCTGCAGAGCCTGATGTGGAAAAGGAATAATAGTTTTGATATGGATAATATTGATGTAACATTTGACTTTACTTCAGACACACCTTATTATTGGGATGGTTTTTGGGACAATGAACTTGGCTATTCAAAGAGAGATCCGGACTTGAAAAGTCCTATGCTAAGGAAATATCATCAGATACTTTGGAGTAGAGAATTGCCGTGCGGTGAGAAAATGGAGCTGACCGATGGAAAAAGCAGATATTATCTGAAATGGAAAGACTTCTATTTTGGCAGTGATTCCATTTTGGTGAGTTTCCGCCATAGTGACAGAAAAGCGATTGGTATGAGGAAACGCTTTTTCATAATCACTTATTTGTTATGGCACATTATTCGTACAAACAGCGTTTCATTGTTTCGTAATTGTAAATTTCAATTTCTGGAGTCCTTTTTTGTTTACATTGGCCAAGATGAGAAAATACTGCAGTTTCTCGCCTGAGTTCATCTTTTTTGTAATATACTCAAATTCGTTTTCCGGTATTACATCCTTAAACAACGGACCGCCGTCCTCATTATACACCATTCTTATATCGTCTGTCAGCGGAGAAATGACGTATGAGCAATACGCCTGATATGGGATGCTATTGAATTTGACCCAGTTGTCATCGCCTTTATCCAGAACATTTTCTATGTATATCCTGCTATGTTCATAAGAAGGCTTTGGCCACCCATTGCCTTTATAGATATTTCCTTCGCCATCTACGATATAGTTGTCTTCTGTCTCGTATTTGTTGTACGGGCACAGCTCCTGATACTCAATGTCGCTTTCTGACTTTACACTATTGTCGGTTGGAGTTTCCGACTCTTTCACGAGCTTGTCTTGAACAATTTTGACGAGCAAATATTTGTGGCTATAGCCGTCAGCGGGCGGATTGGCAAGTGTAGTCATCTTTACCCGCAATTCATACTCATGCCCTTTTACATAAGTGAAACCCTCGATACGATATAGACCAAGATGTTCCCATTCACCATTTGGATTATCAAACTTTACAAGCATACATTCCTCTGGGGTAGAGTTAAATCCATAACTTTCACCCGTTTCAGAAGAAACATATATTGTTATCTCCTTGACGGAATCTTTTATCTCGTCATCATCGCTGCTGCAACTTGAAATAGCGAAAACTGCAAGTAGCAGGAATAAAAGGTTTAAAGTCTTTTTCATTTTACGTTTAATTGTACTACTTAAAATAAACGGTAGATTTTGAATATATTGCATGAATTATTGCATTTTTTTCATTTCTTGTCACATTTCAAAATCTGTGGAATCTATCTTCAAGCACTTTCATATCCTCAATGAGTTCAATGAAAGAAGGTTTCTCTCCGAAAATCATGGAAGAGCACATACTTTTATAGTCAGCCTCCCATGCGTTGCGTATATCCTCACGAGGAACGAGAACGATGCGACGACGGATGCCTGGGGTATAGTCCATACCACTAATGCTTGTGAATATCTCGCGATGATGACGAATGGACTCCCACAGTTCATCATCCTTTATGGCAGCCAAAGCAAAGTCTTTGTCCATCATACGAGCCAAAATCAAGGAAGTCATCGGCAAAGAAAATCTTTCCCCTACCAAATCCCTTTATCCTGTTTTCAATTTTATGAGCTATACTTTCCATGTCTAACCTTAATTTTGTCACAAAAATAGCAACTTTTCGTGACAAAACAAAGAAAAGTAATACATTTGTTACATGAATAGTTGTTTGGATGGGATTAAATGAAATAGCATTCCTACCTCATCTTTGCCATTTGCAAAAAATGTGGTAACTTTGCAGCCGCTTATATATAATAAGGTGGAAGAACACAGCCACCAATAATAGTTTTTAGGATATTATTTCATACACGCACACGAAAAATGAAAAAAGGACTCTTTGCCCTTGCCTTAGGAACATTCACCCTTGGCATGACTGAATTTATTATCGAAGGTATTCTTACTGATGTAGCTCACGACATGAACGTTTCTATTCCGCAAGTGGGACATCTCATTTCTATTTATGCATTGGGCGTATGTGTCGGAGCTTTCTCGTTGATACTAATGCATAAGTATCGACCTAAAAATATATTAATGTTCCTTACCTCTCTCATCACAATTGGTGCGGCTATAGCATCTATAGCTCCAAGTTTTTGGCTCTTGCTATGTGCCAGATTTATCCAAGGTCTACCTCATGGAGCCTACTTCGGTACAGGTGCCATCGTTGCTGTCAAGATAGCCAAAGATGGCAAGGGAACAAGTGCGGTTGCAATGATGTGTGCAGGTATGCCATTTGCTAATTTGATTGGCGTGCCATTTGGTACATTCTTAAGCCATAATCTCTCTTGGCGTGTTCCATTTATAATGTCTATAGCATTAGGACTCCTCACCCTTTATATGATATATCGTTGGGTGCCAAATGTGGCAGCCCTTGCCAATAATGGTATGAAAGCGCAGTTTCGTTTCTTGCGCAACCTTGCTCCATGGTTGATTATTTCTGCTACATTCTTGGGTAGTGCCGGCATGCTTTGTTGGTTTAGCTATATATCTCCATTGCTCCAGATGGAAGGCGGATTTAGTGCCTCGAGCATATCTCTACTAATGATTCTCGCAGGATTTGGCATGGTGGTAGGAAATCTTAGTAGCGGTCCGTTGGCAGATAGGTTCAAGCCTGGTCGCATCACCAGTTGCTATCTTCTAACCTCAGCTATATCTTTGTTGCTCACCTTCTTCTTCTCTGCCAATCCATGGGCTGTAGCATTGTTGATGTTCCTCACCTGCGTCTGTCTCTTTGGTGTAGGTTCGCCAGAACAATACCTGATAGTAAAACATTCCGAAGGAGGCGAGATGCTTGGTGGCTGTTGCATCCAGGCAGCATTTAATTCTGGCAATGCCCTTGGCGCTTTGCTTGGTGGTATTCCTGTGTCGATGAACTTAGGTTTCAACTATCCTGCCCTTATTGGTGTGCCATTGGTATTGGCAGGCGCCATCTGTCTGTGGATATTCCACAAGAAATACGAATAGAGGCGACCTATCATAGGTCTACTTTAGTGTAGAAAAAATGGCATTCCACAATAAATTGTAGAATTATTCCACAATATTTCCCCACTTTCCACAACTTGTGGAAAGTGGGGGTTTTAGTTAACTTGCTTATAATCAATGATGTATATACTTGTGCTACTTTTTGGCATGCATCTTGTCCTTATTACTAGTGAATAAGACAACAAAATAATAATAACAATAAAAACATTAAGATTATGAGAAAGTTTATGTTCGCAGCCGTTTCGGCAATGGTTATGGTTTGTGTTAGCAACGTATTCGCTAATCAGTCAGCAATGCAGTTCGAGTCAAACGATGTCATTCAGTCTGATTCTGTAGTAACAGACTCTGCAAATCAGGGAGCAGTAGAAGTTGCAGCTCCTGTAGACACTACAGCTGCTTCAGAGAACGCAGCAATTGAGAACGTTTCTTCAGAGAATGCAGCAACAGAAAATGCTGCAACTGAGGTTCCTGCTAAATCAGAAAGTAATGCAACTGCAGAGAACGCAGAGGCTACTGCAGATAGCGCTGTTGCACAGTAATTGTAATAGGTTAGATTTGGGATAACAAAGGGGCTCTTTCGGTCGCAATATAAACGACTGACGGAGCCTTTTTTCATTTGTTTTAAAAACGACAATACTGACAATTATAGACAAATATAATGTTATGATTTACTATAATGCTTTCCGAGAAAATGTCACTTGTGACATCTTTTCGGAGTAAAGATATTCCCATTATAATACTCTTTCTTACCTATTATAACATGCTTTCTTGCCGATACCGGCAAGAAAGTGGGTGTTTTATGTGTGATATTTATGGTTTATGCCGCAAAACGGTATGAGGAATGTTTATTATTTATTGTTTTCTACTTGTATACCAGATTCAACGAATACAGCTTATATAATAAGAACAACTAAAGATATACGTTGATGATATTTAATGGCTTTTGCGTTCAACAACTGTTGAACGGTCGGAGAAGTTAATATACTTTGCGATTTATATTAATATACTTTACCGTTCAACAGCTGTTGAACGAAGAAGAATATTCTATTGGAGGCTTTTGGCGAGTATTTATGTCGTTCTAACAAGCCATTTAGGCAGTTTTTTCAAGCGGTTTAACTCGCTATCGCAAGCCATTTTAGTTGTTTACGATATTAGCCTCGGTTGCATTACACTTGCTATCAAATGTTCGTTTGCTTACTATCAAATCTATTTTTGCTTACTGTCAAATACTGCTTTGCTTGCTATCAAATATTTTTTTATAATAAAAAAACAGGTAAAACACATAATAAAGTGTGGCAGAACGATATGTTTTACATAATGGTATAATACGTAACTTTGCACCACCTAATGGCAACATTTTGCACAAAACAAATTGGGGATTAAGGATAAAAGCATTATATTTGCATGTGGTTATTATGAACCCACGATAAATAAAAGATTAATCAAGGATTATCCCACAATTAACCCCTATCGTATGCGAATCTACCATCTTTATACAATAGAGCTATGGATATAGAGCAAGTTAGAGAATTCACGTTGTCGCTATACGGCGTGACAGAAGATCAGCCCTTTGGCGACGACAACATAACCTTCAGAGTTGAGGGCAAAATATTCCTATGCCTTTGGTTGGGCAACGAGGAGCATAGCGCTATAGACGGTATGCATAAGTTTGCCTGCAAGCTGAGTCCTGATAGGAATGAGGAGTTGCGAGATAGATATGAAGCCGTAACGCCAGCTTTTCATTGGAACAAGAAACATTGGAGCGACGTGTATTTCGAGCAGATAGAAACCGAGGTGGTAATGGCATGGATAAGGGAATCGTATCAGCTTATCGTAAGCAAGCTACCTAAGGCTGCGAGGGCGAAATATCAAATGTAAATAAAGCACATAACAATAAACAAATGAAAGCATATACATATATAGAAAAAGGTAAGTTTGCCTTGATAGAGAAACCGAAGCCTGAGCTTCAGGAAAGTACCGACGCTATAGTCCGCGTTACGTTGGGTAGCATCTGCACCAGCGACTTGCATATCAAGCATGGTAGTGTGCCAAGGGCTGTGCCTGGCATTACCGTTGGTCACGAGATGGTGGGAGTTGTAGAAGAAATTGGTGCCGACGTTAAAGGCGTGAAACCAGGCGATAGAGTAACGGTAAATGTGGAGACATTCTGTGGTGAATGCTTCTATTGCAAGCATGGATATGTGAACAATTGCACATCGCCACATGGTGGATGGGCATTAGGTTGCCGTATTGATGGCGGACAAACGGAGTATGTGCGTGTGCCGTTGGCTTCGCAGGGACTGAATCGCATACCAGATAATGTGACAGACGAGCAGGCGTTGTTTGTTGGCGATGTACTTGCTACAGGCTTTTGGGCTGCACGCATTAGCGAGATATCGGCAGAAGATACCGTCTTGATAATTGGTGCTGGTCCTACAGGTATTTACACCTTGCTTTGCGCTATGCTTAAAGAGCCCAAGCGCATTATCGTTTGCGAGCGTTCGGAAGAGCGTCGTAGGTTTGTCGAGGAGCATTATCCAAATGTGCTGCTTACTACTCCAGACGAATGCGAAGAGTTTGTGAAGAACAATAGCGACCATGGAGGTGCTGATAGAGTGCTGGAAGTGGCAGGAGGCAAAGATACCTTCCGTTTGGCATGGCTTTGTGCCCGACCTAATGCCATCGTCACTATCGTAGCCCTCTACGACGAGCCACAGGTGTTGCCGCTACCTGATATGTATGGCAAAAACCTTACCTTCAAGACTGGCGGCGTGGATGGTTGCGACTGCGAGGAAGTGCTACAGCTTATAGCGCAAGGCAAGATAGATACCACTCCGCTCATTACCCATCGTTTCCCTCTCAGCCAAATTGAAGAGGCGTACAGAATATTCGAGAACAAGGAAGATGGCGTGATAAAAATAGCTATCGAGGAAGGGTGAAAATAATAAAAGACCAAGTCGTACGGAAACAAACGACTTGGTCTTTTAATATATAAATAGTTAGAATATTACTTCTTCACTTTTCTGCTTGCCACTCTGCCATCAGCATACAGCATTTTAGCGATGTTGATGCCTGGTTGTGGAGCGTTGAGCTTTGTGCCATCTATATTATAATAGGTGATGTCTATGGGAAGCTCCGAATTGGTAGCCGAAATGTTGTCAATACCATTTGCGGTAGATGTTATGTCGAGAGTAGCTCCTGCACCATTCTCCTCGTTGGTCACAACCTCCTCTACCAGCTTGCTGTCGTAAGCTTTCAAAGTGTAGTGGTCGGAAGGAATGAAATAGTCTGCGCTACCCGAACGACTTTGGAAATCTTTAGCGTTGAGGTTGCCAACAGTTGTGATGTTGTAGTCTTTCTTTCCGCTACTTGTGGCATAGTTTTTCCAAGGAGTCTTCTTTGTTGCGTTGCTTGTGAAAGCGTTGTTTTCAACATAAATGTTCGACTTGTAGCCATAGCCTATGCAATAATGGGCATTGGAGCTTGAATATAGACAGTTTTGTATGTGCACCTGTCCAAATCTCACGCGAGGCATACGCTCCGAGCATCCCTCATCCCACCAGCAGTTGGCAAAAGTAGTGCGCAGATGTCCTTCGTCTTCCGAACGCTTATCGCTATTTCCCCATAGGTCGCAGTTGCGATGGTCGTTAGAGCCACCAGATCCTCCTGCCCATGGAGCTATCAGATAGCGGAATCTACACCATGTTACGCAGATATTGTCCGAACCATTCACGCAGTCGAAGTTGCCGTCTACGCCATCCTGAAAGTCGCAATGGTCTACCCATATATATGTAGAACCAATAATCGTAAGATTGTCGTTGCCATCTATATCGTAGGCTCCTGCGCTCTTGAAGATGATGTTTCTCAGAATAATGTTCTTGCATGAAGATAGCTGCATGATGCCAGTTTCGCTCACGCTTGCTGAATGTTTAGAGTTTACGAACGCAGCCCCTTTCATACCGATAATGGTTTTGTTCTGCACACTCTTCACGTTGGTAAGTCCCGAGAACTCTATTTCGCCATCCACATAGATTATCTTCTTGTCTGTACCTTTTAGGGCGTTCATCAGTTCAGTCTTGTTGGTAACAGTAACCTTTGTGCCACCTTCGCCACCTGTAACATTTCCATCTACAGTAGCCCATCCTAATGGTGCATTAAGGTCGTATGGCGACAGGTTGTCTGTCCATCCGGCATTAGCCGCAAGGTTTCCCGTTGTCATCATCAAAGCGATGGCAAGGAAGCGTGAAATAATAGTTTGTTTCATTGTTTGTATTGATTTGTTTTGTTGTTTCGATTATTTTTTTATTCTTCAGGCTTCTTTATTTCGCCACCCATATTGATAGCTTCAAGGAGCTTCACAGCATCCACATATTGAGCCATACCTTCAGCCACCTGCTTTGCATCACGCATTGCCAGCACTACGGTTGATGGACGATTCACCACGTCGCCTCCTGCAAATACTCCCTTACGAGTAGTCATGCCGTATGGCTTTTCGCGAGTCAATACGTAGCCACGATCATCAACGTCGATACCTGTTGTGGTAGATACTATTCGGCTTGCTGGTGCAGAACCAACAGCCATGATAACGAAGTCAGCTTTCTCTACTCGGCGCTCGCCATTTGATTCGATGACAACCTCGTTGAGTGTGCCATTCTCGTCATGAATCTCCACGATGCTCGACTCCCAACTAAACTTCACGCCTTCTTCTACAGCCTCGTCGTATTCCGAGCGCAAAGCACTCATATCGTTTATTGTGCGATGGTAAACCACTTCTACGTGGCTTGCTCCTAAGCGTACGGCTGTTCGAGCAGCATCCATAGCTGTATTTCCACATCCTATCACGAATACACGGTTGCCCTCGTGAACCACAATCTCGTTGCGACTAAGGTTGCCCTCGTTGTAGAGGCTCACACGGCGCAAGAACCATATAGCCTGGCGCACGCCCTTGAGGTTGCTTCCTGGTATATTGAGCTTTTTAGGCTTGCCAGTTCCGGTTCCCATAAAGATAGCGTCGTAGCCAAGATCAAAGAGCTTGTCGATAGTCAGGTTGTCCTTACCCACGGTAGTATTGCAATGGAACACTACGCCCAGCTCCTCAATCTTCTTAATCTCTCGGCGCACTATTTCCTTAGGCAATCGATATTCAGGAATACCAAACATCAATACTCCTCCTGGTTCTGGTTCCATCTCGAATATCTCTACGTTGAAGCCCTGGCGTGCCAAGTCGCCAGCAATAGTTAGTCCGGCAGGTCCTGAACCAATAACCGCAATCTTACCTCTTGTCTTAGGCAACAAGTTTTCGCGGATAAGACCCATGTTGCCATCAAAGTCGGCAATAAATCTTTCCAACTTGCCCACATGTATGCCTTGTCCCTTTTTGTTGAGCACACAATGACCTTCGCATTGTTTCTCGTGAGGACATACTCGTCCGCAAACAGCAGGCAGATTACTCTTGTTGTTTATTATATCCATAGCGTTGCCGAGGTTACCCATCGACAACTCATGAATCCAATCTGGAATATCATGACTTATAGGACATCCTTTCTTGCATTGAGGCACTTTGCAATGCAGGCAACGTTTTGCCTCGTTGATAGCCTCAAGCATGGTGTATCCTTCGTTAACTTCTTGAAATAACTTGTTTCCCGTTTCCATATTTTGATATATTCAGCTTTTATAGTAAATATATTTTTTGCAAAGATACTGCTTTTAGTTCAAGTTCGCCACAATAATCAAGCTATATCTCAACTTTTTTACCTTCATAACAATATTTTTTTGTAAAACCATCATAGTTTTCAATTAAAACTACTATCTTTACAGAGGAATTGTTATTATGTATTAATTATGGCATATACTATTAGCGACAAATTAGATTGGATTATGATTTTCATCTATGAGTTCGGACGAAAACATGGACTTACGATGAAGCAGGCATTCAACTACCTCTATCGTTACCAAGGAATGGCTTTCTTGGATAAGCATTATGATTATGTTCATACTCAATCATTTAAGTCGATGGTTGAAGATATAACGGAATATTGCCATAGAAAAGGAGGAGGACTACTATGAAACTATATCATGGAACGAATATTGATTTGCTAAAAAAATAAAGGGAAAAGCATACTATCATAGTATGCTTTTCCATAATAAAGATATTTTCTATAAACTCAAACTTACCATTCAACCTTTTCGCTAAGTATTTCGCCATCGGTAGCATCGTCGGCTGTAAATGTGTTGCCACGATATTGTACGCAAAGCATTAAGAGAGGTTCTGAACCATTATTGCGAACCGAACGCTTACCTGCAGGTGCTACTCTTACCACGCTTCCTTCCTGAATAGCGAATACCTCGCCATCAACTTGGAACTCGCCCTTGCCACTAAGGAAGAAATACAATTCCTCATGATTCTTGTGGGTATGAAGGAATCCTGTTTCTGTGCCAGGAGCAAAGCTTTGGAATGAGAATTCGCCACCTGTAGCATTCACGTCCTGTCCGCCAAACACCTTTCCTGGAATCTTTATTTCCGGACCTAACTGCAAGGTGTAGTCCTTAATCTCATTCAATTTACCAAAATCTACGGCTGTGAAGTTTGCAGCCTTTGCGATAGTCTTTGTTTCTTTCATCTTATCTGTTATTTTTTAATGTTTATATTTCTCTTTTTATTTCTGAATTGTGCTGCAAAGATACTTTGAAAAGCTTGTTCTTACAAGAGGGCACTTGAGGGTAAGATGGTTACCGTGAGGTAACTATTGTGTGGGAATGAGAGAAAGAAAAAAAAGACGTTAACTTAGATTAACTTGGTATGTTTAGGTTCTTTTTGGATATTAGTTACTTTTGTAGCCTATTTGGGAATATAAAAAAAAGGATTATGGCAAGAATGATAAAAGAAATGGTTGTGCAAGACTGTCCCATTCGTAACGTTTTGGCGCGCGTTTGCGACAAGTGGTCGCTACTCGTAATCTACACCCTGAAATCTCATCAGGATGGTCCCCTACGGTTTAATGCCCTACGTAAGCTGATTCCGGATATCTCGCAAAAGATGCTTACCAGCACGTTAAAATCGTTGGAGGCTGATGGCTACGTGAACCGCAAAG
>OBLI01002994.1_pt1 | contig 13551 bp, 6 predicted proteins | sample 1519701 | NCBI WGS metagenome assembly OBLI01 (sample SAMEA3663005, study PRJEB22513) | pig gut metagenome | biome: pig gut; feature: pig-associated habitat; material: faeces | place: France | collected 2012 | reverse complement strand
GCACGATAGGATTGTTTTCGTCGCAGAGAGTATCACCGGTGCGGATATCCTTGAAACCAACACCAGCGCCGATATCACCGCAGCCGATTTTCTCCATGGGGTTCTGCTTATTAGAGTGCATTTGGAAGAGGCGAGACACGCGTTCCTTCTTACCGGAGCGAGTATTGAGGAGGTAGCTGCCGGCTACGATCTCACCTGAATAAACGCGGAAGAAGCAGAGGCGGCCAACGTAGGGGTCAGTAGCGATCTTAAATGCGAGAGCTGACATAGGAGCCTCTGCGCTCGGTTCGCGAGTTTCGACAGTGTCGGGGTCGCCTACAGCGTGACCCTCAACAGCGCCGGCATCCTCGGGAGAGGGGAGATAAGCACAGACAGCATCGAGGAGTGTTTGCACACCCTTATTCTTGAAAGAAGAGCCGCAGAGCATAGGGTTGATCTGCATAGCGAGCGTACCCTTGCGGATAGCGGCGCGGATCTCATCTTCAGTGATGGTAGAGGGATCATCGAAATACTTCTCCATAAGAGCATCGTCGCACTCGGCGAGTGTTTCGAGCATCTTATCACGATACTCCTCAGCCTCATCGCGGAGGGAAGCGGGGATTTCCTCTACAGAATATTCAGCACCCATAGTCTCATCATGCCAGAAGATAGCCTTCATAGTAATAAGGTCAACGACGCCCTTGAAAGACTCTTCAGCGCCGATAGGGATCTGAATGGGGAGAGGGTTAGCGCCGAGCACCTCACGAAGTTGGCGAACCACTTCGAAGAAATTGGCACCCGAGCGGTCCATCTTATTAACATAACCGATACGGGGGACATTGTACTTATCAGCCTGGCGCCAAACGGTTTCGGACTGAGGTTCAACACCGCCGACGGCGCAGAAAGTAGCCACGGCGCCATCGAGTACACGGAGAGAGCGTTCCACCTCGACGGTGAAATCGACGTGTCCCGGAGTATCGATCAGATTGATCTTATACTTCTCATCGGCATAAGTCCAGAAGCAAGTAGTAGCAGCGGAAGTGATGGTTATACCACGTTCCTGTTCCTGCTCCATCCAGTCCATAGTAGCGGCGCCATCATGGACTTCACCGATGCGGTGGGTTTTACCTGTATAAAATAGGATACGTTCAGACGTAGTTGTTTTACCGGCATCGATGTGGGCCATGATACCGATATTACGTGTAAACTGGAGTTCGTCTTTTTTAGCCATTGTTTAGAAATATCAATATTAAAATCTGAAGTGAGCGAATGCGCGGTTAGCTTCGGCCATGCGGTGCATGTCTTCTTTGCGTTTGAACGCGCCGCCCTGCTCATTGAACGCATCGACAATTTCGGCAGCGAGTTTATCGGCCATAGTTTTGCCGCCACGTTTGCGGGCGAAGATGATGAGATTTTTCATTGATATCGATTCCTTACGGTCACCGCGGATTTCAGTGGGGACCTGGAAAGTAGCGCCGCCGATACGGCGAGACTTAACTTCGACTTGAGGGGTCACGTTATCGAGAGCCTTTTTCCAGATCTCGAGGGCAGATTTTTCCTCATTAGGCAATTTGGTCTTCACGACCTCCAAAGCCGAATAGAAGATAGTGTAAGCCGTGTTTTTCTTGCCATCGAACATAAGATGGTTCACGAACTTAGAGACTTTCACATCGTGGAAAACGGGATCGGGGAGGATCACCCTTTTCTTTGGTTTAGCTTTTCTCATTTTAGAGTAAAAAAAAGTTTAATGTTTTGATTTCGGCTGCTTTTGCAATCTTCATCTCGACACTCTTGTCGGGATTACTCAACCATTAGCCATCCAATAAATCAAAAACGTGAATTGAATTTGATTGATTTGTAAGAGTCAGCGATTATTTTTTAGCTGCTTTAGGACGTTTGGCACCGTACTTGGAGCGACGTTGAGTGCGGCCTTGCACGCCGGCGGTATCGAGAGTACCGCGGACGATGTGGTAGCGCACACCGGGGAGGTCTTTGACACGACCACCGCGCACCATAACGATAGAGTGCTCTTGCAGATTGTGTCCTTCACCGGGGATGTAGCTATTAACTTCCTTACCATTGGTGAGACGTACACGAGCCACTTTTCTCATTGCTGAGTTAGGCTTCTTGGGGGTGGTGGTGTAGACACGCACGCACACACCGCGACGCTGGGGACATGAATCCAAGGCCGGCGATTTGCTCTTGTCTTTCAGAACAGTCCGCCCTTTTCTTACTAATTGTTGAATTGTAGGCATTCTTTGTCTGTTTTGTTATTTAAATTTTACAGTTATTTCTAATCTCAGGAAGTGTAAATATCCATACACGCAATGCACGCCAAGCATTTGATATCCAAATACTTAACTTGCATAAGAGGGTAAATACACCTCGAAAAGCGTTGCAAAGATAATAAAAATCAGCTGATTACGCAATAGTTCGCCCGAAAATTTTGTCTCTATCAGCATCTTTTTATCACCGGCGGGAATAAAGGATAGGCGACCGACTGATGAGAAGGGGATAAAAAAAGAGGTGCGGAAAGATCCGCACCTCTCATATTTGAATCAAGGTTAATGATTATCTAACCTGGAGTTTCTTAACAGTCTTGCCAACCTTGACAACGTAAACGCCTGTGCCGACATTTACGACAATCTTGGCATCGCCCATACCGGAGTAAACGACTGCACCATTAGCGGAGCAGATGTCTACCTTCTGGCCCATGGCGTTGAGGACAACTACATCGCTACCTACAGAGTAGATAGAGAGGGCGCCATCCTTAAGGCCCTTGACAGCAGAAGGAACGTAAGTAACTACACACTCTTCAGAAGCAGCAGACTCGCCCTTAACTGCGTAAACTACAGTTACCACATAAGTGTATTCTTCACCTTCCACGACGTTATTATCCACGAACTCAGTCTCAGTGAGGAGAGCATCGTTGATCTTCACGCCATCACGGTAAACATTGTAACCCTCGATAGAGAGGCTTGCAGAAGAAGCGGGAGTGAAAGTCACGTCATCAATCTGGAGCATGAACGCACCAGTAGCGCAGCTGTGGAGAGCGAAGTACTTGGCACCAGCGGGGAGATCAACAGAGTAGTTAGTCCAGTCACCGGGCACAACATCAGCGCCGGCACCCTCGAGGAGGATGAAGTCAGCGGGATCGAGGCTACCGGTAGAGTAGTAAACTTCGAGTTTCTCGGGATATTTAGCATCGTAACTCTTAGCGTAGAAATCTATGGTCTGAGCAGAACCGCTGAGTTCGGGAGAGATAGCCCAATCAGAAGCGGTGGAGTCGTCAGCGAGGAAGAGGCTGAAGAGATACTTGTCACCCTCGTGAGCAGCGAATGTAGCGTTGCCAAGCTGAGTAGCATCCCATACCCAGAACGAACCGAGAGTAGTACCTGCGGTGATACCGGGGATTTCCATATCTTGGAATCCACCGACAGCGCGTTGGTCCTCATCAACGAATGTCCAACCTTCAACCTCGTTTGAGAATGCATCTACATCCTCGAAGCCTTCGGTAACGGGGAGAGAAGCACCTTCGAGGTTAGGCTCGTTCCAAGAGAGAGTGATGTTGCCATCACCGCAAGTAGCCTCAAGACCGGTAGCTACAGGAGTAGTGGGCACCTTAGGAGTAACAACTACAGTCTCAGACTTATTGTTGTTGACATCCTGATCGGCATCGTAAACCACCTCAGCGTAGTAGTTGATAGGATCAACGGCAAGAGGAGACATAGTGAGTTTGAAGACAGGAGTGTTAGAAGTGCTGGCTTCAATAGCGACACCATTCTTAGAAGCTACCAATTCGCCATCGGCATAGAGGTTAATCTTATAGCCTGAAGCTGCGTTAGCACCCTCGTTAGAAAGGGTTACGTTGATAGAATATTCCTCACCACAAGCCACCTTGGCGGGAGCGTTGATCTTAGTGATTGCGAGGTCATCGTTAAGGAGGTTACCAACCTTGACGTTATCTACCAGAGTGTAGGTATACATGTGGCTTACACCGGTGATAGCGAACTCGATAGTCTTGCCTGCGAAATCAGCGAGGCTAACAGTGATCTTGCTCCACTCACCTGAAACTTGGTTACAAGCGTTGAATACATCATTAGAATAGAGTTCGGTGTACTCTTCAGTACCCTTCTCACGAACGCCGACCTTGATATCGTTATCGTCATCATCGTCGAGGCAATAAGTATAGAAAGTCAAGCCGGGAGCTGAGAGGTTGGAGAGATCAATGAGACCAGAGAGCATGCTTGCGCCGCCATCCATGGTATTACCCTTGATACCGACGAAACCGTTGTCACCATCTTGAGCAGGCACACCAGACTCATCATTTAATACAGTAACAGTACCACCTTCGCCGTAAGGTTTGATACCCCAGATATAAGCTATATCTTCACCGGAGTTACCGAAGGACTCAGCGAGGTTCTTATAAGGAGTACCTACAGGCAACATTTCGCCAGAAGCGGGATTTTCGCCCTCTTCAGTAACAGCATAAACTACAGGCTGAACGAATGCTTGTGCGCCGGCACCAACAGCTACAACAGTACATGAAGTATCAGTAAGGTTTTCTGCAAGGATTGTTTCAGACTGATAATCCATAACTGTATAAGTAACCTTACCTTCAGGGAGAGGCAGACCGTTTATATCGACAGTAACAGGATCCCAAGAAATGGTAACTTCGCCATCAGTAGCGCCGTAAGTCATAGTTACATTTTTAGGAGCAGCGGGGAGATCGAAGCCAACATAAACAGAAGCCTTAGCAGTAAGACCCTTACCCACTTCGTTATAGCCTACGAAAGAATACTCATAAGGACCGGAAACGGGCACTACATCATCGAAAGAGAGAGCTGCGCCTACAGCAGGAGCGTCGAAAGTCTTAACGAGTTCACCATCGCGATAAACTTCAACCTTAGTGAGGCTTTCGAGGTCAGCACCACTCATAGTCTTGGTAGGAGCCTTGAAAGCAACGTTAACCTTAGTGTCACCGGCAGCATCGGGAGTAAGCACGATGTCAGTGGCGAGGCCGGGAGATGCAGTAGAGATACCCTCTTCGACAGCGATATTGTCTACATTGAGATAGTACATATCAGCGTCAGAGATACCATGGAAACCTACGTAATAAGTACCTGTCTCTTCAGGAATGAGCATATACTCTACATGACAAGGATTAGTAGCAGTGTTAGAATCGAGGACGGTAGGTTCGAGGATAGTACCGGTCATAGCCTCTACAGTAGAACCCTTGCCATACTTAACTTCGATACGTTCGGGGTAAGAAGTATTTTGAGAATAAGCATCGAACTTCACGTTATAAGCCTTGCCTGCTTCGAGTTTCATCGGAGGAGTTATCAACCAGTCGTCCATATCCATTGAAGAGTTATACTTAACGCGAGGCTTATTTTCATAGAGAGACCAAGAATTACCATCGTTGTTAGCATCGATGACAGTCCAACCTTCGAGACCGGCTTCAGCGAAGTTAGCAGTGTAAGGAGGCACGATAGAGCCGAGCACGATTATGTTGGTCTTAGCGGCAACAGAAGCATTGCCATCGGCCATAGCTTCAACGGTGTAATAAACGTTGGTTATAGAAGTAGGTTCTGTGAAGTCCTCCTCGAAATGAGTAGCCTCGAGATTTTCAGCCACAACGAGCCCGTCATAACGAGTTACGCGGTAGCGGAGTTGTTCGAGATCGATGAAGCCATCGTGAACAGAAGTAGTAACTGCCTCCCAGTTAACCTTCATCGTGCCATCCTCGTAAGTAAGAGTAGGATTGGGAGAATTGGGGGTATCAGCACCGACCCATACGTTTTTGAACTTAGTCTTGGGGCCATCGCCGACAGCGTTAACAGCGCAAACTTCGAAATTATAAGTGCCCTCTTCAGCCACCTCAACGGGAATAGTAACTTCAGCGCCGGGAGCCACGTTAGAAGCGCGAGCGAGCTCAGCATCGTCAACTCTAACGACAACGTCTACATTAGTAGCGAGAGCCTGTCCATCGAAAGTAGTGGTAGGAGCAGTAGCAACGACACTACCTGAGAGAGAGCTTCCCTCGAAGTTGAGAGAAACGTTGGAGAGGTCAGCGGGAGCGCCATCTTCAGCCTCGGGGCCGGGGATGAACATACCGCAGATCTCATCATTGTTCTTAAGTTGATAGAGGAGAGTAGCCTGACCAGTAGCGAGGTCAACCTCATACATGTAACCCTTCTCATCAGCGGGGCAAACGTTCCAGAACATACGGTTGGTCTTAGGATCAACCACAGCACTTGAGACATACTTGGGAGCAACGCCTGTTTCGCCGACCTTGGTCAACTCACCTGTCTCCTTAGAGAGCTTGTAGAGAGTAGAACCGGTAGGAACGAAAGAGTCGGAAGCCTCATCAGTATAACCATCGATAACGACAGTATAGAGTTGACCTGTATTATCGCAAACGAGGCAGTTGAACATGCCCTCGAGAGGAGCGATAACTTCGTTGGTCATCGAGCTGTCAGAGACAGTTACCTTAGAGAGTTGCATGCCGGTAAGGTCAACATTGTATCCGATACCATATACATCGCCGGTGGTAGGATCCTTAACAAGACCTGCGGAATAGATATTATCAGTAGTACCATCAAAAGCATCGAGTTCGACCATTTCCTCGATGTCGTAAGTAGCGACAGTCACGAAGACCATGCCAAAGAAAGAGAACCAGCCAGAACTGTAATAGGTATTACCGACGAGCACGCCACCACCATTAGATTCGGGACCTTCGAGAAGGAAAGAAGTGGGGTTAGCGCCATCCTTAGGGATCTCATAGAGACCGACTTTAGCGGCTTTAGCACCGATCTGGTCGTTAAAAACGACGCAACCATAGATCTGGGGCATACCGGCAACAGCCTCCTTGGCGGGAGCCTTTGCAGAAGCCTTAACAGGAGCAGAGATAGCCTTTTTATCAACTGCGAAATGAGACTTTGAAGCAGATCTTCTCTCAGGGAGAGGCATAGTTCTGGACTTCTTGGTCGGAGCTTTAGCAGCCACGACGGTCTGCTTAGCGGACTGAGCGCTAACGACCTTCTTGGCGGTCTGAGCAAATGATGGAGACGCAACGGTCGCCACAATCAGCAGTGCTGAAAAAATCCGGGATAGAAATTTTTTCATAACCTTAATTATGGATTCGAACAGTTAGTAGTAAGATCTATCTCCTTCGGGCGAATCCAATTAACCGAAAGATGATCCTTAGAAAGGGTTGAGTCTGTCGGAGAGGCAATAGTGTCATCTCCGGCAGACTCAATATTATCACTTAACAATAATTTTCTTGGTATAATTGCGAGCAGGCACATAGACTACATACAGTCCGGCACGGGGGAGTGTTACCTTGTGGGCACCGCGAGCCACGAGCGCGCCGGTGTAATCGCAGACGATGATCAGGTCGTCGGTCGAAGCAGTAACGACATTGCTGTTATAGCTCAGAGCGAAAGCATCGCCCATGACCTTGGATACGCCCGAAGAGACCATGGTATGAACCATCACCTCATTGGAAAGGCGCGACAAGAGAGTGCCATCAGTAGCAGAGATGGTGTAATAATAGTCAGTATCGGGATCGAGGCCGGTGACATTGAAGTCCAATACATTGCCTACGGCGAAATTCTGATACTCTCCGAAATAAGCGGGAGCAGTGGTATAGCCATGACCCACTTCGACATCATCGATGGCGAGAGCGCCGGTGTCGCCGAGGCGAATGAACTGTATACGCACCTTCACTGTATTCTCAGGGAATCCGGTGATGGTGGTAGTGGTGCCACCCGACACTTTCGACACCTCAACTGTGCTTACCAACTCTACGGAGCCGGACTCAGTGATGGCATAGACCTGGATTTGGTCGCCGGTCGAAGTGTTATTACCGCGATGCCAGAAGCGAAGAGTATTGACATCATCGCTGTAGGTTGGCGACTCGAGGCTATTGCCATTGGCCATACGGAGAGCAGGAATATTCTTGCCGGCATACGCAGCCATGCTATAGCTTGAAGCCGAAGAAGATGTCCAACCGCCGATAGCGGTGACACCATTATCGAATCTCTGCACGTCGAAGACAGGATCACCCTGAACCTTAGTGTAGACATTCAAGAGATAATCATTAGCATCTTCGACTTCGAGCCAAGTAGCCTTGAACGAATTTTCAGTCACGTCGACAGCCTCAGTGGCTTCAGGCACAATAAAATTCAATGGGCGCTTACCGGTGAAAGCAGTGCGCTCCTCGGAGGGATCAGAAGACTCCCAACCGGAGGTCAGAGTTACAGTGAAATAGTAGAGAGTCGAAGGTTCCAGACCGGAGACAGTGACAGAAGAGGCAGAGCCGACATTTTTATTTTTAAATCCGGGCACGAAGACCTCATTACCAAGGAGGCGAGCCGGGGCACCATTCTGATCGCTCATGCGGGTGAAGACGTTAACTATAGCGTCATAACCATCTACCGGAGTCCAAGTGATAGTAAACTGATCGGAGAGGACATCCTCGGCATCGAACACTTCGGGCACGGGCACAACGGTAGTTCCGCCACCGCTCACGTTGAAAGTAATCAAGCCATCATTCTCTGAGATCTCGGTAATGGGGAGGTCGATCCTGGTGTTGTTCCAAGTCTTGAGAGCCGGGGATGTAGTGCTGGTGAAAGAAGTCTTATTGGAAGTTCCGGGGAAAGCATCTCCATCGCGGCTATATTCGTTTTGAGTTCCATCAGCCTCTTCGATATCGACATACTGATGGGAAGGAGTATTATTCACCTTATTGCTATCGAATACGCCCTGGTTGTAGTCAATATGCCAGATGAGCATACCATGACCGGGGAGATATTTATCCCATCCCTCTTGCTGGCGATTTTCGAACAAGAAGAACTCAGTATCCTTGGCAGTGCGGATCACACCTGCGACATTTTCGGCGATAGGTTGGAGAGTAGCGGAGAGGGGGCCATCGATTTCACGGGGTTTCATCCATCCGAGGGCGTAACGTTCGAAAGCACCATAGTTAGGGGGAGTACGACCATTATTGTTATAAGGGCCATAATCCATAGCGGACCAAGGACCGGGAGTGAATGAACCGGTATAACTGGTGGCATAAATATCGGGGATGCCGATGACATGGCTGAACTCATGGACAAACGTACCTACGCCATCGGGCATATTGCCTTCCCACTCATTGGAGCAACCGTAGGTATATACCTGCACGCCATCATACATAAGGTTGGGATAACCTGCGGAGATCATATTCCAAGAGTGAGGCCAAACGGTATTTGCAGAACCACCGGAAGCTTCACCTTGGCCGGCATAGAAGACATAAATATTATCGACGATACCGTCGTTATTACGGTCATACTGAGAGAAATCGACCTCATCATCGAGTTGATCGCAAGCCTCCTTAACCATATCTGCGGGATGCTCATCATTGCCCCACAAGTCATTGCCTCCATAATAAGACTGATTTTGGCTCAGAGTAATCGGGCCATAGACGTCGAACTCGGGGACAAAAGCGCCGTTGGAGTTTTCCTTAAAGAACTGCGCAGCAGATCCGGTGCCGCTATACTCGCTGAAACCATCTTGGTTGAGCATATTGGTGAAATACTCCTTGGCATCGTAAGAAGTTTTGAACTTAACATCCTTATACTCAACGAGGATTACGATAGACTTTTGATTGCCGTAAGCTGGGAAACGGAGATCGGAAAAAAGACCATACCCTCTCTCGTAGGGAGGGCCATCGACAGAAGATGCCTCGCGAGCCGGGGCGTTATGATTAGAGATAGCGCCGAAATTGGTCATCGAAGCTCGACGAGGGGAACGAGAAGCCACCTTGCGAATGCGGGTTTCGAGCGAAGAGCGGTCGACACGAGAAAGAAAATCTCGAGCAGCGGCGTCACGTTTGGAAACAGCGACAGCGCGTATGCCCGAGTTGATCACATCGCCATTATCGCTGTAGTCACTATAATAGAAATAACCATCCTTCTCGATGAGAGGATAGCCATCCTCGGTGAGATACTGATGGAAGAACTCATCACCACGAAGTTCGACGGTGATAGTCGATCCATCCGGTTGAGGCACAGTGCGGAGTCCCGGCTTGGCAGGGACAGCCCACGACTGAAAACCGAACATTGCGGCTACGGTCAGAACACCATATTGCAGGATTTGTTTTTTCATAATACGATTTGTTGTGAATTATTTAAGATTTGATTCAATGGTTAGTATTTTAAGATTATTTCATAAGCCCAAGATTAGAGATCGAACAATCGTCAATAATATCACAAAAGGAACATCAAGACGATATTTAGATTTCTAATCAGTTGCAAATATACTACAAAATAGAAAAAGTGCAAAAAAAACGAGAGAAATTTTTAGAAAAGATTTACAAAATGTTAGAACATTTCCCATTTTGCATACATTTTGTCTAAAATATCAACAATTCTTACAAAATATTCTAATAAAAAATTCAAAATTTCAGTAAAGTTGTAAGATTCAAATTATTACTGATATAACTTCATCAATTTAGCAAAACGCCCCAACTTCAGGTCAAAGTGGGGGCGAATGTGAGTGGAGTAGATTGGCAGTTACTTAAACTTTGATGCGTATTTATGGATATGTTCGAAAATTTTGCGGTCGATATCGGTGAGTTCGAGTCCGCGACGACTCATGACTCTGGAAGCGATTTGCATAAAAGTATCTATCGAGACGTCGGAGAAGCCGGCTTCGGGGCTGCCATTCTGGAAACTGGGGATAAACTGACGCGGGAAACCGGTGCCATGGAAGTTGACACCGACACCGACGACGGTAGCGGTGTTGAACATACAGTTGATGCCGGCCTTGGAGTGGTCGCCCATGATAAGGCCGCAGAATTGGAGGTCGGTACGCATGAAGCGTTGCTGGTGATAATTCCAGATACGGATCTTGGAGTAATCGTTTTTGAGATTGCTGGAATTGGTGCCGGCACCGATGTTACACCACTCCCCTATCACGGCATTGCCGAGATAGCCATCATGGGCCTTATTGCTGAAACCGAAGATAACGGTATTATCTATTTCGCCACCCACCTTGCAGAACGGGCCGAACGTAGAACCGCCATAGATCTTTGAACCCATACGGATTTTGGCATCATTGCAGAGGGCGAGAGGTCCACGCAGACAAGAGCCCTCCATGACATGAGCATTTCTGCCGATATATACCGGACCATCCTTGAGATTGATGGAATCGGCTTCAACGACAGCCCCCTCCTCGATAAAGAGAGCCGGCATACCATTGGGGAGTTTGGCATCGCCGATGATACGAGTTCCGGGGTCGGGGGCAATACCCTTGCGATGGAGCGTAAACCAGACGAAATCGTTGATGATCTCTTGTGGATTATATTGGAAAATATCGAATACATAATTGATGCGCCGGGAATCATTGGCGCTCTCCTTACCGAAATCGGGCGAAAGAGCCTCGAACTCACGGCGGAGGCCACGGAAAGCCCAGATACCACCGCTATCGCGTAGGGCATCACCCGACTTGAGGAGAGAGGCCTCGAGGGCGGTAGCCATATCGGGGAGTTTATTACCGGCGATAAATAGAGCTTCCTCCTCCTCATGGCAATTCAGGGGGAACTTCTCGCGAAGGTACTCCTTAGGATAGAAAGAATACTCACCGGGGAGGAAATGCTGCCACTTTTCGGCGATGGTGAGTATGCCGACGCGGAAAGCAGCGACAGGGCGGGTATAAGAGAGGGGGAGGAGATTGGTAGAATTGTCGACGGTATCAAAAAGAACGACTTTCATAGGCATAGAGTGTTAACAGTCAGACGAAAGAGAGGATTGAAGCCTCGAGAGCCTCGGCAACACGCCGCGGCAGAATATATGGCTCCACACACCGATATGCAAAGATAACTCAATGAAACGGAGAAAAAAAGAAAAAAGTTAAAAATTTTAATAAAACCACAAAAAAATTTCAGACCAATAAAATAATAAAGAGTCTCTGAATCCTCTTCAGAAACTCTTTATTATTTTAAGACTCCATAGGCTCTCTACTCCTACGAGGCTCTGCTTTAAGCGCTCTTCAAGAAGGTAGAGTTATTTCCCAGTATAAATGATTTTCTTTGACTGAGAACCATCCATTATAATATATATGTGTCCAACCAAAGGATTTGTCACCTTTATGCCCTCCATCGTGAAATAGCTGACACCATCGTGATTGACCGCCTCCATGGATATCTCTTCTACCCCGGCTTCTTCTGGATTTTTGGGAGCTGCTACAATCTCATTGAATATACTACTCCAATCCGAATTTTTATACGCATCAATGCTTTCTGCAGGTACATGAAGTGTTATTTTAACATCCTCTTTAGATTCCTTAGCCTGTTTTCCATAACAGGCTAGATCTTCGAAGGCATATTCGCTCAATCTTGGAGGAACCGTGGAATAGATATAAAAATCCCTCAAACTTTCACACTTTCCAAATGCATAATCATAAATGTAGGTTACATTGAAAGGAATTACAATTTTCTTAAGGCTTTTACAATTTCGACAGAAATATTCTGGAATCGAAGTTCCATTGTTGTGATCGAGCATTGGAAGTACCAAAGTTTCAAGAGAAGTACAGTTGACAAACATTTCTGAGGGCCAACTATTATATTCCAAATGCATCATCTGCGGAAACTGCACTTTCTTCAGATTAGGGTTATATCCAAACACTCCATCGCCGAAGTCGGTGACTGTTGCAGGAATGGAGAGTTCTTGTAATTCACTTACATGACCCAAGCTATAGATGTAGGTACAAGTATATTCCACACCCGAATTTTTATTAATAACTGTTTGTGGAATATTTGCGATAGCCATCGTTTTGCCCCATTCAAAACCATCACATCTCACATAATGGTTCTCGCTCGAGATGATTTCCCACTCATAACCATCAGCGCGAAACGAATAGGCCTTGTTAGGGCAGACCTGCATTAACACGCACATTAGGAGAGCACACACCAGAGTTGTAAAATTTTTCATACTAATCATTTTGGCCGACTGGACCCCATCGGTTGCAGCTATTATTGTTTGTATAAAAGAAAAGCGCAGGTCCGGATTATCACCGTCCTACGTCTTGAGGCTTCTGGCATTGCCCTACTAAAGTCGGACGGCAATGCGCATAGCCCACGCTTGTATGTAATTCATCAAGAGCCCAGCTTCTCACGAAACAGTAGCCAACAAGATATTACATATCCGCGGGCGTCTACCATTGCTCAATCCTTGACTTTAGTATGAAATCTGCCAGAATTTCAAGACATCAAGAACAGGCGCTGATAACGCTTTTCTTAATTATTATGTCTGCTTTCCCACCCTGGTAACCTGTCAAGCACCTTGGTCGAAACGCACTTGCAAATTTACATCATTCTTCTCATTTCATCAAGATGTTTTGCAACATATTTTCCGCAGAAAATTCCATTTTTGCCGGTAATTTGCCGGTAAAAAAAAATAAAGCGATTCAACTACGTGATTTACAAGTGATTGAGTCGCTTTCTGGGTACCCTGAGCCGGGGTCGAACCGGCACGGATTGCTCCACTGGTGTTTGAGACCAGCGCGTCTACCGATTCCGCCATCTGG
>OBLI01002989.1_pt1 | contig 13564 bp, 10 predicted proteins | sample 1519701 | NCBI WGS metagenome assembly OBLI01 (sample SAMEA3663005, study PRJEB22513) | pig gut metagenome | biome: pig gut; feature: pig-associated habitat; material: faeces | place: France | collected 2012 | reverse complement strand
AAGTACGGAGGAAAACATAAGTTATTTCAACATAATTGATTTTGGAGATTATAAGGATAAGAAAGACCATATAACAATGGACGATTGGCGTGATATAATTTCATCTTGGAAAGTTAATCACGATGTCTTCAAATTCTTTATGCGAAAAATGCAAATAATTCCATCTACCTTTGAAGCCGTAGGTGTAGCAGATAGAAATAAAAACAAGAAGTATGAGTATTGAAAAAAATCACGATGGAGGTGGCGGCATACCTATGTCAGGAGTAGGTTATGTTATAGTGCCCAGTGGTTCTGAAACTACTGAGTACGTTCAGCGTTGTTATAGAACTCAATCAATATCTATATCAGGAGGTAAGGGATGTTCAGCAATGCACAACGTAAGGATAACAACCGAAACACTTTGTAACATAAAATTTCCATCAGGAGATAAACTTGGTTCTGCTGTTGTGTGGATAAGAGATAGTTTCACCAATAGACCTGTGGTCATTGGCACTCTTGACCCATTAAATTTATCAAATACTAATCAACAGAGGATATTTCAAGAAGTAGGAGATAAGATTGTTGAAGTATTCCTGGATGCTCTGAACGGCAAAATAAATATAGTCGCTTCAGGCAATAGCGGAGCCAATGCTGAAGTAAACGTAAGGGCATGTAGCGGAAAATCTGACGGTGACGTTGTAAACTTGGTTAGCAATGATAAGGTAAACGTGGAGGGTAAACGGCTCATAGCGTATCTTACCAAGAATATGGATTTGACCATAAACAATGGCGAAAAGGATATATTACATATTGTTGGTGATGATAAGGAATTTCACATAACAGACCAATGGTCGAATGAGGCGATATTCAACGAAGAAAATGTTCAAGTTTTAACAACCAAGTTCAACGTAGGAGAAGGTAAGGAACAGATGGTACTTGGAAATACCCTTGTTGATTTATTAGCACAACTAATTGACGCAATACTTAATTTGACAGTACTTACTCCACATGGCCCATCAGGAACACCTGTTAATGCAGCCGCTTTCAGCAATATAAAGAGCAAGTTAGAAACCGCATTATCTAAGTTGTCAAATACGGATTGAATCAATTATTAAATAGAAAAGATTTATATGAGTTTTGGTGGTCAGATAAAGAGTTTTGCTGGTAAAACAGCGAACAACATAATTTCACAGACATTAAACGCTGCTTTAACAATAGGAAAGGCAGCGGTACATGCTGTTATGCCTGATGATTATGAATACTATCTTTGTTCATTGACTTTGTATAATTACAAAATGGAAAAGGTGGGATTTTTATCATTCACGGTCATGCCAGACAATATAGTAGAGAGCAATACTCCAATTCAAAATATAGTTAAAACTCATGCGGGAATGGTAACGGTATTCAATCCTACATTTGCTCCAATAGATATTACCATGTCTGGAACTTTTGGAAGGAAATTCCGTTTACTTTCAGATTATAAAGACCCAATGCAGGGAAAGAGTGGATTTTTTGGATTGAACTTTGGAAAGATATTGGGTGTTACTATGGGAATAAAGAGTGGATATGGAATGGTGAAAATATTAGAACATATTCTAAAAACATCAAATAAACTTGACGAAAATCGCAAGCCTTATTTTCTCATATTCGACAATTACTCTTTCAATACATCTTATATAGTAACAGCTACAAACTTTTCATTCCAGCAAAGTACGGAAATGAATATGATATGGCACTATAATGTGTCTTTGCGTGCTACTGGGATTAAGCCTACAAGTGCTAAGAGTGAAATGGGAAATCTACTGAAGAAAGTAGCGTCAAGTGCTATAACGAGCGGATTGAACAATGTAATAACTAAAATGATAGGATTTTAGGAGGATTGATGTATGTTTGCAGATGTAGCGAATGAATTTGAAAACATAACTAAATTTGGGTTGTTAGATTATTTCACCCGATTTAGGGATTTTATGCAGGATGATTATAACGATGTGTATAATTATTTTGCCGGCAATTCGGAAACCATTGATTCAAAGAAATTGAAAACAATGGAAACTCTGTTATCTGACAGTAGAAATCTCATGCGTACTTTCCAGACTTTCTCAGGAAAACTTGGAAACGTAGGATATTGGGAACTCCAGCAATATTGCCAAGATTTAGAAGATACATTGGAAAAGATAAGTAAATTTCCAAAGTATTTGCGTACTGCCAAAACTACGAGAGGTTACAAGCCATATATACAAGTGTCGGAAAATATTGGCGGTATGAAAACCATACAAGACCTTTCTAATCAACTTGGCGATGATATAAGCGAGCAAGACATTATACTTAATAACGATTTGGAAGAAGAGGATTATGAAATTGATAAATTGTCAAAAGTAAATGCTCTGGTTAATAACAACGTCAGCGTCATAGTCACAACCATACTTGAACAACCTATTGGAAGAAAGATATACGGACGTGATATTTGTCGCAATATAAGTTTTTCTGACAATGATTTATCTTTGGTTGAGTACGAGGATAATGTTGAGCAAAAATGTGATATAATTATGAGTTTGACCAAGGGTGATATTCCCGAATTTCCAGCTTTGGGTCACAACTTAACGGTGGGCAAAAATCAAAATAATTATAATTACTCTGAACTCATTTCAGATTTACGTGATGCATTCCTCCAGGATGATTTGTTTGACTCTGTAAATGTAACAAAGATAGATAGGGAATTTTCAGACTACTATATTGTTTGCGAGATAATGACGAAATATGTTTATTCAACTACGAAGAATATAAAGATATGATAACGAAAATAACAACATTAGACGAATTGAAGCAGATTTTCATAGAAATCTTGCTAAACAAAACTGACAAAATTAGCGATGTTTCTAATGAGTCGGTTCTAAATGGAATAGCCTTTGGTTGCGCAAAACTTTCGCAACGGCTACTCACCAATCAAGCCGTTGTTGAATCGCATATTTTCCCCGATACGGCTTATGGGGAGTATCTTGACGAGATTGCTAAATTAAGAGGTATAGCACCCAGATTTACAGCCGTAGGCAGCACAACATACGTTAGGATTGAGGCTGAGCCTGGTACGAATTATTCCAAAGATTTGGTAACTTTTAGAAGTTCTACTGGCATTGTGTTTAGTCTTGAAGACAATTTTATTGTAGGAGATACAGGGTGGGGTTATGCTAAGGTTAGGAGTAAACAAAAGGGAAATGCTTCAAACGTAGATGCCTTAACAATCAATTCCATAGATAATGCCCCAACTGGACACTATAACTGTACCAATGAATATCGTGCCGTAGGGGGAATGGATGATGAGAGCGATGAGACTTTTCGTGTAAGAATTAAGGAGAGTGTAAATCAGTTAGCACGTCCAACGCTATCTTACATTGAACAGATTTTTATGAAGATAAACAATCGTGTTCTACGGGTATATAAGGGAGGTATTGATGCAGATAATAAGATGGTTCTTTTGGTTGCGTCTGTAAACGGTCAGGACTTTTCTGAGGAAGAGTTCAACGAGATAATCAGCCGCAGTGAAGAATATCTTTCTTTGAGTGAGTTAATGTTTGAAAAGTCAAACTTTTCCCTCAAATTAAAGAATATTGATTGGTTGCCAATTGACTTGGATTTCAGAGTTAATCTTGACCCAGCATACGATAAGGACGAAGTTAGAAAGCAAATGCAGGTAAAAATCTCCAAATTATTCGATTATCGTTATTGGAAATATGGGGATAAGGTTGAGTGGGAAAATATACTTTACTCCATCAGAAGTGTAGATGGAGTTAGATATGTTCCAGATAACTACTTTTTCCCGCAAGCCGATATTAACGTACCAAAATATCGTCTGCCAAGATTAAGAGGCTTCATAATGAAAGATATGGACGGAAATGTAATCAATGATAATTACGACACCTTATCTGCCTTCAATTATCCAAATGATGCCGATATATCATTCCAAACGTCAGTTTTAGAAAGTATATAGGAGGATTGACGTATGAGTGAATTAGATTTACGGACGATGACGGAAGTGGTCAATGGAAAGATAACTATTTCCTGCGAAGTTTGCGAAGTATATGACCGCAATCCAAATATCTTCAAAGCAGATATTTTAGACAAAGAAAAAACTGTAAATAAAACAAGTGGTATTGAAGGTGAATTATTGCTGTCTCATTATTCTGACGAAAGTCCAGCAAGGATAAACGATGATGGCGATTTGATTATAAACGGAGAGGATGCCGATAAGTATCATCTTGATAATAATGGTAATTTGATTTATGCTGAATAATAAGTTACAAAAAATAGGAGATACCCTGATAATTGATGTAAAGCCAAAACATAAAGGTCGTGCTACTCTTACAGGCTTTACAGACACTTGGGTTGGCTTGTTGCCTAATAGAAATGTTAGGCGGCAATATCGTATCATTGAAGATGAAATGTTCTATTCTGATTGGATGGAATTAACCAACGCTTCAATTTCAGGAAAGGTTATCAAACAGAATAACATAATTCAAGTAAGGTACACGAGAATTGGTTCAAACGAGGACGGAGAAATTGAATTCAATAAGGTAGATTTTCAAGGAGATTTTGAGCCAGAAAATATTATATCTCCAGTTTTGGATAATAGTATGTTCTCCAGTATTGCTTGGAATGAAAATACGGAAAGACTTGCAAAAAATTTATTCAAAAAACTCTATTATCGTGGAATTATCCCAATGTATATACACCGTGGTGATAACCTAAGTGTCGATGAAGATAGGGATTATATTGACCTTTTTTACACCATAGCGAAGTTCTTTGCTATAATTATGACATTCTTCAAGCGTTTTGAAAATTTCTATAACGATGAAGAATTGATGCTGGAGTGGATAAGACAGAATGGTTTACAGTTTGATGAAACAGAGATAGACATTGAACAGTTAAAATACCTTGCTAAGCACTTTTTAAGCGAAGTAAGTCAGCGAGGTACGAAGATGATATTTAATCGTCAGGGTGACGTTGTAAATGGTAAGGAGAGAGAGATTGACGGTGAGTTCATTCGTCTTATAAGAAGTAAGCGAAGTGATGAATTGATGTATGAGAATATTCCGTTTGATAAAATGGGGTGGTGTCTTGGCAATTCCTCACCGCTTTATCGAGGTACTATGTTTTCCGATGCGATAAATAAAACGAGGGAGCAAAGCAAGGATTTTCAGGATGAAAGGAATTTTGTGACATTTCATAACGGATTTGCCGATGTATCTATTTCAGAGATAGACTCAAGAAAATCAATGTTACTTGAAACTACTGGATTGGGTGTTTGTGGACTTGGTAGGTATGAAGATGAAGATGTGTCTGAGAATATCTACGTTGCAGACCCTATGATGGATTATGAGATAACTTTCATGTTGAGGGTTAATTTCTGGAGCAATAATACAAGATTGAGTTTTGGAGTAGATGGATTTGATGTGCATAAAATCTCAACAATGAATTCCTTTATAACTACCAATAATGACGAAACAACAGATTGGTTTATTAAGGATTTGCCGCTTGAGAAACTTATGATGGATAAGTGGTATTTGGTACGAGGTATAATTCATTCATACGGCTCAACCGCTATGAAGAATGACAAGTTGAATATAGGATTTGGACATAATCTTTGTTTCAACAATAAATTCATAAAATACATTCTACCAAAGATACATCTTTCTTCAAATAACACCTCATCTGTTTACATATGGGATTATAAGATAAGACCGCTTGTAAGAGGTACAAACATTTTGAAGTTAAGGAGTGGTTATGAAAATTCCTACAGCCTTGGTTTTATCCAAGCACCCAGAATATTTTATTCATGGTTTAGGAACAATAATAACAACAAGTCTAATGATGAGATAACAAATATAATAGAGAGGTATTTGCTACCATTTAATATGGTTGATATACTGCAATTTATTGAAGATAAATAAAATTGTAAGATATGAGTAAATTAAATTTAAGCCCCAATCTATTTCTGGAAGTGAATGAACTTTCGAGATTGGTTAAATTTCTCAGCGATGATGGATATAAGTTGATTTTCAAAAATCTCTTTTCCTCATTCGGAATAGCGAGAGGACAAAACTCAGACTATTTCAAAGTAAGTTATAAGGAGGGCGGTGACGATGTAATCGTAGTCAATAGTGGTATTGCTATTGATGAAAATGTGAACATTATTATCCTCAAAAATAATAAGGAAATTGAGTTACCATCCACCGTAGAGTATAACAAAAAATATTGGGTTGTTATTTCACATGCTACTACTCACGATGAAGAGGGTACTGTAAGCGTTTCAGAAATTGGTAATCTAAGAGGTAACGGCACGTCATTCCTTTCTGTTTTGAGAGGTCAACCGAATTTCCCTACAAAGATAAAGTTTACGTCAAGCAAAAACACAGAGGAATATGAGGTTGTAGAAGTAACATCTGATACCGATGCTGTAATTGCAGGAGATTTTGTTGAGGAAAGCGGATTGAATTATCAAGTTATAGGAACATTCACGCCAGGATTTCAACCTGATGACGAGAATAAGATGATATATGAATATGACTCTTGTAATATAGAAATAGTGCAATCTGAAAGTGCTCCAGAATTATCCGAAGGACAGTTCATATTGGCAAGTTTCATACGTTCTAATGGTGTGGCTGTAAATGATGAAAGAAGTCGCAATTACATCAATACAGAATTTCACGAGGAAGTTGAAAACGAAACCGATGATAACCCATTAGCATGTTTGTTGAGAACGAGTATCAAGAACGATAAGTTCATAGATATTCAGTTTGAGTGGGGTTATAAGGTGACGAGATATGAATTGGTTACAACGTCCAATAATAACATCTTCAATATACTCATGGGAGAAAGCAAATATCTTTCAACAGGAAGCATACCTAATGGATTTTTTAAGGGATGGGTTTTGCTTAATCGTACCAATATGAAGAGTGTTGTTATTGATGATAGTGTAGCAAATTCTCTTTATGTTGGAGGTTTTAATAGTTCGATGGTTTCATCTTCAAACAACGATTTTATCATTGTTCCTAATTTCTCTGAATTTGAAATTGTATTCAATCTCACTGGAACGAATTATAACGATGATGATACTGACTATGTATTCAAATTCTCAATTGAAAGTATTAAAAGCCGTGTAACCTTGCCGCTTGAATATGACGATACTAAAATTGAGATGAAATATAGAATGTTAGGAGTTGGCGAAACTACGGAATTCAAGCAACTTTCAAACCTTCAATTCATCAATGTTAAGGGAGAAAAGGAAACTCTTGGCAATTCCTCATTCTCAGTCACGATTAACAGACCAGAAAAAGTACAACGAAATTACTCTTAATTATTATGATGTTATATTTAACAGGCGCAACGGCTTCATTAAATAAGGGTGGAGTGGCGCAAGATGACCCTATGAAGAGTTTGGGTGGATATATATCATTATCTCCTGTGCCGAATGGTGCAATAAATACTCTTTTTGACTACATATCTATCAAATCAATGAAAGATAAGCAAGCGGAAACTCTTGCATTTGGTTTGATAAACGAGTTTGAAACTCCAGTGTCGGACTTGAAGATAAAAATCATAAGTTCTCCAGAAAACGTATGCTCATTCAAAGTTGGTGTTGTAGAGGTGGGTGAAGACTATCAAATGGAACATATCAACAATAGGTACTCTGAACCTATTATGGTTGAATTCTTTGATGCTGATTTTCACCGTACTGCGGTAAACGTAGAAATCATACAACCTGCTACCGTTGGAGAAGAAATCTTTTTGAAGCCGTTTGATGTTACGGTTGAAGTATCTGAGGATGGTTATAATGGAACTTGGAAAGCCATAGAAAAAGCATTTAGCAAGTCTGAAATGTATTCTGTTAAGAGATTAACAGAGACTAAATTCAGAATTGAGAGCAAAGACGACAATGCTATTTCTCAGCCATTAGATTGCGACTACATAAGTAGTGATAATGCTGAATTTAGTTTTGATGGTCAATTCCGTAATGACGTAGATAATGAGAAGTTTATTTGCGATATTCTTGAACCTGGAAAGGCGGTTGGAATTTGGTTGCAGCGTGTAGTTACTAATGTAGCCGAAAAAGACAACGAGGAAATGATTGACGATTATAACAAGAAGTTGGAAATGGAAACAATTGAGAATGTTGAATTGGCAATCAATTATAATATTGTAGAAAATAACGAAGAAGTTGAAGAATAGAGATTATGGCTGGATATGACGATACAAGAAACAAAATACTGGAAACGCTTTTACAACGCCCAGTAGGAACAGAGATACAGCCTGAAAATCATCAGGACTTTGCTCTGAGTTTGTTGGATTACATAAGGAGCGTAGAACTCATATCAGGTTCTACGCTTATAGGTGTAGCATACCAAGACACCGTACCTGTTCAATCTGACGATGCTAATGAAGCGTATATTGCAGGAGTTGCTCAAGAACGTACCGTTGTTTTCCAAAATTTCCGTGATGTTAATGGTGACCCATTGGCCGTAACTACGGAGGAAATGGAAGCAAAGTTGGTTATACTTATATGGAATAGGCAATATTGGAGCAAGCAGGAAATTTCTGCTAATATCGTAAGTCAGGCAGAAAACGCTTACTATTTCTACAATTTGACAATACGGAAGCAATATGCGAGTGTAGCGGCAATGAACGCTGATAAAATATCTCCAATGGGTAATGACGGACGTGTCATAAAACGAGGGGAAATTGTTAGTGTTCGCAATCCATCCAACTCTTCTGAGGATGCTGTATATAGTTATGAATTAGATGCTGACGGAAATCCATCTTGGGTACTTCAGATGAAACTCAGCGCACTTGCTACAAGAACGATTGATGGAGGTAGTGCGTCTGTAAAGTTAGATACAATACAGAATAAGAGAGATACAAAGTCAAATTGGGAAACAAACAATCCTGTTCTTGCTGAAGGTGAGATAGGACTTGTTCTTGATGATAAAAACTCTTACAAGGTAGGTGACGGAGTTACAAAATGGAATGATTTGCCACTACGAGGGTATAACGGCAATATTGCCCAGGAACTTGGCGATGATGCTAATGCGGTAATATCGCAAAAAGGCATTACCGATGTATTGAAATATCTTGTCGGTAATGATAATAAGATAGAAGTTGGCACATCTAATTTTGGCGTATTAGATAACATACAAACCGCTGGTTTTTATGTATTAACGTCCAGTAATTTGCCGGCATATCATATGCTTGTAACTTGGGATAATATGCATCACGGCTTTAATCAGTGGTTATTTGGTAATCTTACATTAACCAATGGAGTGGTAAGTGGTGGCCATACGGACGGTGTTTTCAATATTATTTGTCGCACTTATTCAGTCAGTAGGACGGTTGAAGGAGGTTCTGATAATGTAGAAGTTACAGCAAAATCATGGAATAGATGGCGTTATTTGCAATCATTCTTTTTGTACGACAAAGACGGAAATATTGGTAATGAGGAAAAAACATACGGTGCAGGTGCGTTAGATAATAAACTAACCATTCTCCAGAATAAGGTAATTGAGTTGGTAGATGATTTGGAAAGTGATTTTAACGACAATATTGCAGACTTGGAGGATGATTACGATTATCTTTTGCTTGAATACCAAAAACTAATAGTTTGGGTAGGAAAGTTGGAGGATATGTTGAACGCTAATTTTGCGCCATTAAAGAATTGCCTTAAAATACTTGAATATTCAGAAAATCCAGTTACCGATGGAACGTACTTGAAGAAAGATGCTGACGGTGATATTGCCTGCCTTGTTTACTATGACGGAAATGAAATTACCTATATAGACCCAGTTCAGGGTGAGGAATATCTTGTAAACGGCTTGTATTATATGTATAACGGAATTATGATTGTTCCGTTGGGATATGAAGAAAGGACTTTCACTGGCGGTGACTCTGTAACCGATGATTTTGCTGGCATTATTGATGGCGGTGGCTCAGCGGCAAATATAGTAATGAAGAAAATTGATTGTACTGGAAGTAAGAAAAACTTTTAACATATGTCAAATTATAGAATAATTCCAAGACACGATACAAAGGCGAATTGGCAGGCTAATAATCCAATTCTCTTAAAGGGAGAAATTGGTAACGTAGATGACAATCCGAATTTGTATAAGATTGGTAACGGTACATCACGTTGGAATGATTTGCCGTTCAGAGGGTATAACGGTACTGTGACCGATAAGACTGGTAATGATGAAAATTCCGTAATGAGTCAAAAGGCTGTGACTGAGGCTATTGGTGCGGTAGTTACCAAACACGATGGCGACATGACAACGGTGGACAGCAGATTAACAGAATTGGAAAAATCTCAATTCCCATTAACAGTCGCTACCACTTTGAGCAGTACTTTGTTAGAATATACTGGTGTTGCTCAAACCGTTGTTGTTAGTTATAATGTAAAACGTAAAGGAGTGCCCGTTGTTCCAGAAAGTCTCAAGGCTATGATTGATGCCGTTGTTGTCGGGTTGACCGCTGCGTCAAGCGGTAGTTATAATGCTACTGTTAATAAGGACGGCTCAACAAGCATAGCAATACAAGCGGTAAAAGACGGCATGACTGCTACGGAAACAAAGACCGTTCAGATGGTACGTGCTATGTATTTTGGATTTAGTCTTTACGCTGCGGCTGCGTCAGTTGATAAGAATGGATTGGTAAAGCAGCCCATAAAGACATCACCAGTCGGTACTTACACTTTGACAAATTCTACGGATGGTTGTTATCTTTGGCTTTGTATTCCTGATAATATGACTATCAATAAGGTTACTCTCAATGGTTTTGATGTACCTATGGAAGTAGCCGTAACTATTGAAAAATATAAGTATTACAGAAGTAGCAATAGATTGACTAATAAGGATTATACATTTGTAATTTCATAATATTATGGCAGACGGAAAAGTTAATGCCCCAACTGGAAAGCCGATAGATGTTGCGGGTTTGCTTAATGCGGCTACTACTGAGGGTTGGCTTGCTAAGGCAATTCAAACCTATTATGGTGGTAAGGATAAGTCTGTTGAGGAAGAACTTGATGACATTGAGAAAAGATGTTATCTCATAGAGAATGAGGAATATCTTTGGGCACTTGTAGATGCTAAGAGTGTTATCCTTGGCGGAGTTAAGAGAAAAGGTGGCGAATGGTACATACCAGTAGGCACCAGTGATGATATGGTTAGTCTGTTTAAGAGTTTACAAAAACAGATTGACGATATGGTTAGTTATCGTGACAATATCTATCATATCATAGAGAATGATACTTATCTGTTGGCGATAATGGATAAGAACGAGAATTGTCTTGGCGGTATAACCAAAAGCGGTCGTTGGGTTATACCTGACGGAATTTCTGATGAGGCGCAACGTCACATTGATGATATACGGAAAATTCTTGCCAAGGTGTCAGATACTCTTGATAATGAAATTGTCGAAAGAAAGGGAATCATCAGAACAGATACAGGAAGTTACGCTTGGGCAATAGCAGACAAAAACGAAAATGTTTGGCTTGCAGGACTTAAAGATGGTACTGTACTTATGCCGTGCGGTATTCCTGAAGAAGTTAAACCGTTATTGAAGGATGCCTTTCAAAGATTGGAGCGTTTGGAGAGTTTTATCAAGACTGCCGAAAATCTTGGCGTTCTTGGAGCGTTTATTGATAATTTCAATAATACTCTTTGTCAGATTTGGCGAAATGGAGATTTTGAAATTGTTAACAAACTCAAAACACAAACAGGAATGTCCATCAGCGTTGAGGAAACTGAGGCTGATACTCTTTATCATATCGTAGATAAGGATGGGTTGGTTTTGTTTAACATTAAGCGAAATGGTCAGCTTGTAGGAAGTAACGGAATTATTCTTGATGGATTGAAATCTGGAATTAGTTTTGTTGATTCTCAGAAATGGCTTTTTGCCGTTGTTGACAATAATAAAAATATCCTTGGTGGTATAGATAAGAATGGTGCAACATTCGCAAATTCTATAAGTGGCGTCTTTGAGGCAAATGTAATTGAAGATTATAATTACCTTTTGGTATTCCGTGATTTCAACGGCAATATTCTATTTGGCGTAAGAAAGGATGGAAGTTTTTTTGCAAATTCAGTAGTAATAGATGGTATTCCTACTACAGAAGAAAATCCCACATTCCTTTATGTAATTCTTGATAAGAATAGAAAGGTACTTTGGGGTATAATGCGAAGTGGTACCGTTTATCAGCCAAAGGGCATTCCTGAAGAAGTAAGAGAACATCTTGATAAACTTAATAAACAACTAAGTGCGTTTGAAGAACAAATATCTAATTTCCATGGCGGTACAGGAGATTGGAGTGAATCCACCTACATAGAGCTTCCTATCCCAAGGCTTGCCCATATCAATCTGATTACAGACAGAATGCCAACCGCCAAGAGCGGAATGGGAACTATTGGTGTCAATTGCGATATTGAGTGTCGGCTTGAATACTTCGACCATGAAGGCAATTACTTCAAGAAAAAGATACTTCTTTCAGCACAAGGAAACAGTTCTATGGCTTTTATAAAGAAAAATCTTGCCATAGATATATTCAATGATATTAAGGCAGATGATACATTTACAATCAAGTTTGGAGATTGGGTAGGTCAAGATAGTTTCCATCTAAAGGCATATTATACAGATACATTTAGAGGACGAGGTGCGGTAAGTTATATGCTTTATGAGCAGATGGTGAATACTCGTCCAGTGAATGACCGAAGACCATTTCAGCAAATGTTTGTTGATAAGACATCAATAAACAATGAAGGGTATGATTGCAATACTGAACTGAACGAGAATTTTGAAACAGGCGCAAAATGCTTCCCTATGGGTTTTCCATGCATCGTATATCAGAATGGAGAGTTCTACGGAGTGTATGCTTTCCAGTTGAAAAAGCATCGTGATAACATGTGGCAGAATAAGAAAACTGCTGAACACGTACATATTGATGGAACATTAGGTGCTGCAAGTATTTTTGGAGGTACTATTGACTGGACGCAGTTTGAGGTTAGAAATCCAAAGAGCCTGTACTATCAAGCCACGGCATTAGAAGATTTTCCTGTTTCTGTACAGAATGCTATTAAGCAAGGACGAGTTGCTTTTGACGAAGACAAGGGGATGTATGAGTATAATGGCGATTATCCTGCAGAGATTGCCACGAAGAAATACAACTGCAAGAAGTATATTGAAGCCTTATCGAAGTATTGTGGCGAGTTAAGCGCACTTGAAAGTGATTTATCCGCACAAGTGAGCGCAGGAACAATTACGCAAGATAGTATGAATGCCACCATGCGTGAAGAGATAGCCAACCGATTTTATGTTAGCTTTATGATAGACTATATTCTTGAAGTTAATCTTGTGCGAGACGGTGACGGATGGAACAAAAACTGGCAGTGGGCGACATGGGATGGCATACATTGGACTGCTAATCCATATGACCATGATGGAATATTTGGAGGATTTCACATTGGAGTATATCAAGGTGGAGCTTCATCTGGTAGTCAAGGAACGAGCAAGACAATTCCTTCAGGTTGGATATGGGCATACTATCTTG
>OBLI01002987.1_pt1 | contig 13574 bp, 9 predicted proteins | sample 1519701 | NCBI WGS metagenome assembly OBLI01 (sample SAMEA3663005, study PRJEB22513) | pig gut metagenome | biome: pig gut; feature: pig-associated habitat; material: faeces | place: France | collected 2012 | reverse complement strand
GCATGGAAGGTTTGACGATAGCGACACTGATGGCTGGTCTGTTCCTGGTTCTCTTTGGACTTCTCCGTCTTGGAACCATCATCAAGTATATCCCTTACCCTATCGTAGTGGGATTCACCAGTGGTATCGCCGTAACCATTTTCACGACCCAGATCAAGGACCTTTTTGGATTGACACTAGCTTCCAATCCTTCCGACTTCCTGGAGAAATGGGGTGTCTACTTCCAGAGTTTTGATACCATCGATCCATGGTGTGCCCTCATCGGTGTAGTGAGCGTAGTGGTTATCGCCATCACACCAAAGTTCAGCAAGAAGATTCCGGGTTCTCTCATTGCCATCATCCTGATGACAGTAGTAGCACTATTGCTCAAGCAGTTTGCTGGTGTAGAGAGCATAGAAACCATCGGTGACCGCTTCTCTATCAGCAATGAGTTGCCTGCAGCCCAGGTTCCAGAGATGAACTGGGAGACTATCAAGAGTCTCGTATCTCCAGCCATCACCATCGCCATTCTGGGTGCTATCGAGAGTTTGCTTTCTGCAACCGTAGCCGATGGTGTCATCAGCGATCATCATGACAGTAATACCGAGTTGGTAGCCCAGGGTTTGGCTAACCTCGCTTCCCCACTCTTTGGCGGAATCCCAGCCACAGGTGCCATTGCCCGTACCATGACCAATATTAATAATGGTGGTAAGACTCCAGTTGCCGGCATCATTCATGCCGTGGTATTGTTGCTGATATTCCTCTTCCTGATGCCTCTTGCCAAATACATCCCGATGGCATGTCTTGCCGGTGTATTGGTTGTTGTATCCTACGGAATGAGCGGATGGAGAAGTTTCCTGGCGCTGATGAAGAATCCGAAGAGCGATGTTACAGTGCTCCTGATCACCTTCTTCCTCACCATCATCTTCGACCTGACCGTGGCTATCGAGGTAGGTTTGATTATCGCCTGCCTGCTCTTCATGAAGCGAATGAGCGAAACCACCGACGTGACAGCCATCACAGATGATGAGATTGACTTGAACAAGGAGTTCGACTTCCTCTCTACCAACCTTGAGCACTATACGATTCCTAAGGGTGTAGAGGTATACGAGATCAATGGTCCGTTCTTCTTCGGAGCCGGTAACAAGTTTGAGGAAGTGATGGCAGCTTTCGGAGATCGTCCAAAGGTACGTGTCATCCGTATGCGCAAGGTTCCATTTGTTGATTCTACTGGTATCCACAACCTCACCAACCTCTGCAAGATGAGCCAGAAGGAGGACATTCAGGTTGTACTCTCTGGTGTATGTGAGAAAGTGAATGCCCAGTTGGAGAAGGCAGGTTTCTACAATATTCTTGGCAAGGATAATATCACAGATCACATCAGCAAGGCTCTGAAACGTGCTGAAGAGATTATTGAGAAGGAAACTGTTAATAGTTAATAGTTTACAGTTAACATTTTACTGATTGTAGACCATCAAATAAAAAAGATGCATTGCTGGATATACCAGTAATGCATCTTTTTTTATTGTCATCAAGTAACTGTTAACTATAAACTATTACAGAACCTTTCCCAGGAACTCCTGCAATCTTGGTGATTTTGGATGGTTGAATATTTGCTCAGGAGTTCCATCTTCCGTGATATAGCCGTCACAGAAGAAGAGAACACGGTTTGCCACTTCTCTTGCAAACCCCATCTCATGCGTCACCACCACCATGGTCATTCCCTCGGCAGCAACATCTTTCATCAACTGCAACACCTCTCCCACCATCTCTGGGTCCAGTGCCGAAGTCGGCTCATCAAAGAGGAGCACCTCGGGATTCATCGCCAGGGCACGGGCGATTGCCACACGCTGCTTCTGTCCACCCGAAAGACTGTCGGGATAGCTGTCTGCCTTGTCCAGCAGTCCGATACGGGTCAGGAGTTCCGTTGCCTTCTCATCGGCTTCTTCCCTTGTCATCTTGCCCAATTCTACCGGAGCCAGCATGATATTGCGGCGAATAGTCATATTAGGGAAGAGATTGAACTGCTGGAACACCATGCCCACTCTCTGGCGCATCTTGTTGATGTCTACATCCCAGGAAGTGATATCCATACCGTCGATATAGATTTTACCTTTGGTAGGTTCCTCCAGCAGATTGATGGAGCGCAGGAAAGTACTCTTTCCGCAACCCGATGGACCGATAATGGCTACAACCTCGCCTTTCTTCACCGAGGTTGTGATGCCTTTCAGTACCTCGTTGTCGCCAAAGCGTTTACGAAGTCCTTCTATCTTGATTATTTCGTTCATTTTATTCATTGTTTTATCTTTCACTCTTTCTCAGTCGCTTCTCCAGCTTTCTCACGCCTGCATTCAGTCCGAGAACGAGGATGAGATAGAGGCAGGCTACTACGCCCAATGGCATCATTGCCTCGTAGGTGATGCTTCGGATGATGTCAGAACCCTTGGTCAAGTCTCCCAGTCCGATATAACCGCTGATAGAGGTTTCCTTGAGCAGAGTGATGAGCTCGTTACCCATTGCCGGGAGCACATTCTTGAAGGCTTGCGGCAGGATGATGAGGCGCATGGTCTTTCCATACGAGAGACCGAGACTTCTGCCCGCCTCCATCTGGCCTTCATCCACCGACATGATGCCCGAACGGATTACCTCGGCAATATAGGCAGCCGAGTTCAATCCGAAGGCGATGACAGCCACCAGTATCTTATTGACATCTGCCGAGGCAAAGACCACATAATAGATGATGAGCAACTGCACCATCGTTGGCGTGCCACGCATGATGGTGAGATACAGCTGACAGAGCATATTCGGAATCCTCCAGCCGCCTCTACGCTCATGACGTGCTCTTACGATGGCTATCACCGTACCCAATATCACGGAAAGGATGATGGCAAAGAAGGTGATGATGAGCGTATTGCCCAAGCCCTGCAACAGATACTGATAACGGTTGTCATCCATGAAGCAGGATTTGAACTTATCTATCATTCCCGGCTGATTGCCAGCAGCTTTCACGTCTCCGGAATTCACCATGATGACCTGTCTGACATCGGCATAGGAATCTGTAAATCCGATATTCTTCTCTCGTTCAGGAGTCACCGTGATACCGGCAATACCTGCATCTGCCTTACCAGCCTGCACTGAGGTGATGATGGCGTCAAACTCCATATCGAGAATCTCCACATCCACGCCCATCACATCGCCGATGGCATTCGCCACATCCACATCGATGCCCACAATCTTGCCATTCTGGTAATACTCGAAAGGCTCGAAAGTAGCGTTAGTGGCAAATCGCAGACTCTTCTTCAGTCCCAGATGATCCAGCGCTTCCGGTCCCACTTTCTTCACATCCGAAGTCTTGGGCGTATAAGCCACGGCAATGCCCCTTTCCAGATGGCGGTTTACGATAGAGTCGATAACGCCATTCGCTTTCAGGATACGGATGGCATGATTGATGGACTGCTTCAACTCTGAATGATCCTTAGCCACACAGATAGCGAACGAAGAAGCGTCGAAGGTCTCAGGCAGGATATTGAGCGATGGATTCACCCGCTTAAATGCCTTGGCTGGCGCCTCATCGGTCACCATACAGTCTATCTTTCCCTGCAGGAGAGCCTGGATGGCATCGGCACCCTTGTTGTACCGTTCCACCTTGGTGCCATCTCCTTTCTTTTCCAACTCGGTGGCAAGTCCGTCACTCGTGGTACCGAGCTGCACACCTATCACAGCCCCCTTCAGGTCTGCCTTTGTCTTCAACTGCTTTCGGGTTTCTGAAGATTCTGAACCGCATGCTGCCAGGAACAGACAGAGAAGCATCGCCCAGAAACTCAGTCGAAGACATCTTAAATTTCTATATTTCATTATTTCTGTATCTACTTATAACTGCTTCATATACTCAGCGCACATCTCTGCGCATCTCTCACCGTCTACGCCAGCCGATACGATTCCCCCAGCATATCCTGCGCCTTCACCGCATGGGAAGAGTCCCTGGATGCGTACATGCTGCAGGGTTTCCCTGTCACGGATGATGCGGACAGGCGATGAGGTTCTCGTCTCCATCGCTATCAGGGTAGCCTCGTTGGTCAGGAAGCCATGTGCATTCTTGCCGAAGGTCTTAAAGCCTTCCTGCAGACGCTTGCTCACGAACGAAGGCATCCAGAAATGCAGCGGACTGCTGATGATACCCGGAGCATAGCTGCTCTTTGGCAGGTCGTAGCTCAGACGGTTGTTCACGAAGTCGGCCATACGCTGGGCTGGTGCCGTCTGCTTCATGTTGCCCTGTTTCCAGCACTGCTTTTCTACTATCTGCTGGAAGTACATCATCTGGAGTGAAGAGTGAAGAGTGAAGAGTGAAGAATTCTCCTGCGCCTTCATTTCCGTCTGTTCGATGATAGCCTGATGTTCCTTCACGAACTGCGCCACATCCTCGGGATGCGTTTCCACCACCATGCCCGAATTGCTCCAGGCAGTGCCACGGTTACTAGGACTCATACCGTTCACCACGAGCTGTTCCGGTCCGGTAGCAGCCGGAATCACAAAGCCACCCGGACACATACAGAAGCTATAGACACCTCTGCCATCTACCTGAGTAACGAAGCTATATTCGGCAGCAGGCAGATATTTTCCTCTACCACTCTTATTGTGATACTGAATCTGGTCGATGAGCTGGGATGGATGTTCCAGGCGCACGCCCACGGCGATGCCCTTTGCCTCGATATCTATCTTTGCCGAAGCGAGATAGCGGTATACATCGCGGGCACTATGACCTGTTGCCAGGATAACCGGTCCGCGATAAGTTTCCTCAGCACCCGTAGCCAGATTCACGGCTTCTACACCTATCACCCTATCGCCAGCTGCAGCATCAGATGCCGTCAGCTTACCTTCACTCTCAAGGATCAGACGAATCATCTTGGTCTGGAAATGCACTTCGCCGCCACACTTGATGATGGTGTTGCGCATGTTTTCAATGACGCGCGGCAACTTGTCGGTACCGATATGCGGATGGGCATCTGCCAGGATATTGGTATTGGCACCATGCTGGCAAAAAACGTTCAGAATCTTGTCTACACTTCCCCTTTTCTTGCTTCGGGTATAGAGTTTGCCGTCACTATAAGCACCGGCTCCACCTTCACCGAAACAGTAGTTGCTCTCCCCATCCACTTTTTGGGTTTTGGTAATGTTAGAAAGGTCCTTCTTGCGTTCGCGCACATCTTTTCCCCTTTCCAATACGATAGGACGGTAACCCAATTCTATCAGGCGCAGAGAAGCGAAGAGGCCGCCAGGTCCCTCACCCACAACAATAGCACGAGGTCTGCTGCTCACATCGGGATATTCCGTATGAATATACTGGTCGTCTTGCGGAAACTCATTGATATAGGCACGCACCTTCAGGTTCACGAAGATGGTACGCTGGCGGGCGTCGATGCTTCGCTTCAACACTCTCACCTGATTCAATGTTCTCACATCCAATCCTTTCTCCTTGGCGAGATAACGCTTGATGCCTTCCTCGCTTGCTGCCTGTTCGGGCAGAATTCTTATCTGATACTCCTGAATCATTTATTTTAAACTTTGAACTTTATGATTAGTTTTATGAAAATGACGAGTGACAAGTGACGGATTTCACATTACATTCACAATTCACTTTTCACTTTCACTTTTTCATGCTTCCATTGTAGCCAGCACTTCGAGCGTATCCAGATGATACATGGTGAACTTGCCATCTTCCAATGTTGCGAATGTTGGAGGATTGCCACCCTTCGGGAAGGTGATGCTGCCCGTATTGACGATGGCTTGTCCCTTCTCGTTATGAGAGAGTTCCCAGAGATGGGAGTGGCCATAGATCATAGCCTCGTAAGGACCCTTTGGCATGTTTTCCTTATTATAAACATGACCATGGGTCAGTAGATAACGCTTTCCGTTATCTACCAGCAGGGCATAAGTCTCCATGATAGGGAAATCAAGGAGCATCTGGTCTACTTCCGCATCGCAGTTGCCACGCACGGCGATAATCTTGTCTGCCAGCGCATTCAGTCTTTCTACGATACCCTTAGGGTCGATTCCTTCCGGAATTCGGTTGCGGGGACCGTAGTTGATGATATCACCCATGATGCACATCATGTCACACTTTTCAGCCTCGAAGAAGTCGAGGACTTTTTCCAAGGCTGGCAAACAGCCGTGGATATCAGAGAATAATAGATATTTCATTACTTGATTCTTTAATAATCACCTTCTATCCAACGTCTACCAGATTTAGTAAACTTTCCCCAAAAAACCAAGCTAACACTGATAATAGCAGCTATAGCAAAAAGTATTGTCAACATTTCCATAATTACTTCTTTTTTAATTCTACTTTTAATAACATATTCGCAAATAGGGCTAAACATGCAGCAGCTATTACTGCGCATCCCATGCAAACAATGTTAGTTACTCCCATTGCCTCACCAGTAAACAACGGAGACAATGCACCAATTCCAATACCGCTGCATACCATCTTTGAAAGACCAAAGAAATACTCAGCCAGCATCTCATTTCGTTTGAAATTGCGTTCAACGAGTTGATTCTTACTATTTACTTCTGTAACCATATTGCTGATGCTTTGAATTACATCGGCAAAAGTACACATTTTCTTCGAAACTGGCAAACTTTTTTCTTATTAATTCTCCGCAAATCCCTATATATATAAGGTATAAGAACAAAAACGAACATTAGATTACTGCTATCCGGGCTTTTTCATCTACAATATGCTACTTTTTTGTTAAAATCCTTGGCAGTTTGATAGATTATTTGTACTTTTGCCCACAAGTTTTGCTACAGCCCCGGTCGTTTCGGGGATGGCATTACATTACCAACGCAAAAATTCAAGAACGTATGAAAGTATTAAAATTCGGCGGAACATCGGTTGGTTCCGTAAAAAGCATCCTCAGCTTAAAACGTATCGTTGAAAATGAGGCTAAGAAACAGAGTGTAGTGGTTGTCGTGAGCGCACTTGGCGGTATCACCGACAAACTCTTGCAAACATCTCAGCTTGCCCTCAAGGGTGATGAACAGTGGAAGGTCGAATTCGACGCCATGGTTGATCGCCACCACAAGATGATTGATACCATCATTACCGAAACAACAGACAGAGAGAATCTTTTCAAATCAGTTGATGCACTCTTCGAGCAGTTGAGAAGCATCTACTTCGGTGTGTATCTCATCCACGACCTCAGCGAGAAGACACAGGATGCCATCGTGAGTTATGGAGAAAGACTCAGTTCCAAGATTGTAGCCACGCTCATCCGTGGTGCCAAATGGTTCGATTCCCGCAATTTCATCAAGACCGAACGCATCAACGGCAAGGGTAAGCATACCCTCGACAGCGAACTGACCAACAAGCTGGTAAAGGAAGCCTTTGCCGAGCTTCCTCGCATATCTCTCGTACCGGGTTTCATTAGCCGCGACAAAAACACGGAGCGCACCACCAACCTGGGTCGTGGTGGTAGCGACTACACAGCAGCCATCATTGCAGCAGCCCTCGATGCTGAGGTGCTCGAAATCTGGACCGATGTGGACGGATTCATGACTGCCGATCCACGTGTCATCAAATCTGCTTATACCATCAACGAACTGAGTTATATTGAGGCGATGGAGCTTTGCAACTTTGGTGCAAAGGTCATCTACCCTCCTACTATCTACCCGGTTTGTGTCAAGAATATTCCTATCAGAGTGAAGAATACCTTCAATCCTGATGCTCCTGGCACCATCATCAAGAACAAGATTGATGCCGACCAGAAGCCTATCAAGGGCATTTCTTCCATCAACGGTACCGCCCTCATCACCGTTACCGGTCTTTCCATGGTGGGTGTCATCGGTGTCAACCGCCGCATCTTCACCGCTCTTGCCAGCGAGGGCATCTCTGTGTTCATGGTTTCTCAGGCTTCTTCTGAGAACTCTACATCTATCGGTGTGCGTGAGCAGGATGTGGAAGAGGCTGTCAGCGTATTGAACAATGAGTTCAAGAACGAGATTACCGATGGCGCCATGTTCCCTATGCACGCTGAGTGCGGACTTGCCACCATCGCCATCGTGGGCGAAAACATGAAGCATGCTGCCGGTATCGCCGGTAAGCTCTTCGGCACGCTCGGACGTAGCGGTATTTCCGTCATCGCCTGCGCACAGGGTGCTTCTGAAACCAACATCTCTTTCGTAGTGAAGAGTGATTATCTGAGAAAGTCGCTCAACGTTCTGCACGACAGCTTCTTCCTCTCAGAATACAAGGTGCTCAACCTCTTTATCTGCGGTGTGGGTACCGTGGGCGGCAAACTCATCGAACAGATCAAGAATCAGTATGCCGACCTCATGGAGCGCAGCAAGCTGAAGCTGAACGTAGTAGGAATCGCCTCTTCCAAGAATGCCATCTTCAATCGCGACGGTCTTGATCTCGAGAATTATTACGAGGAGCTGAAGAAGTCTATTCCTAGCACTCCGGAGGTCTTGCGCGATTCCATCCTGGCAATGAACATCTTCAACAGCGTGTTCGTAGACTGTACAGCCAGCAAGGAAGTTGCAGCTCTCTACCAGAGCCTTCTGGAGCACAACGTGAGCGTCATTGCAGCCAACAAGATTGCGGCTTCAAGCGAATATGAAAACTATGAGAAGCTGAAGAAGACAGCCATCCAGCGTGGCGTGGTATTCCGTTTCGAGACCAACGTAGGTGCAGGTCTTCCTATCATCGGAACCATCAACGACCTTCGCAACTCGGGAGATAAAATCCTCAAGATTGAGGCTGTACTCTCCGGCACACTCAACTTCATCTTCAACGCCATTTCAAGCGTGGTACCATTCTCCGAGACCGTCCGTCTCGCCAAGGAGAAGGGCTACAGCGAGCCAGATCCACGCATCGACCTCAGCGGCATGGACGTAATAAGAAAGCTCGTCATCCTTTCACGCGAGGCTGGTTACAGAGTGGAACAGGAGGATGTGGAGAAGAACCTCTTCGTACCAGACAGCTTCTTCCAGGGCTCGCTCGACGACTTCTGGAAAAAGCTTCCTAAGCTCGATGCCGACTTCGAAGCCAAGCGCAAGACGCTCGACCTGGAGCACAAACGCTGGCGCTTCGTGGCTACTCTGGACGGCGGCAAGACCAGCGTAGGCTTGCAGGCGGTGGGTCCGGAGCATCCTTTCTACAATCTGGAGGGTTCCAACAACATCGTATTGCTCACTACCGAGCGCTACAAGGAGTATCCGATGATGATCCAGGGCTACGGAGCCGGAGCCAGCGTAACTGCTGCCGGAGTCTTCGCCAACATCATGAGTATTGCGAATATATAATGAATAATGTACAATGAATAATTGTTCATTATAAATTATGAATTATAAATCGATTATGAAGCATATTATCATTCTTGGCGACGGAATGGCTGACCACCCAGTGGAAAGACTGGGTGGAAAGACACTCCTGCAATACGCCAGCAAACCATATATGGACATGCTTGCCAAGAAAGGCAAGACAGGACGACTGGTTACTGTTCCTGACGGTTTCCTCCCTGGTTCAGAAGTAGCAAACAGCTCTATCATGGGCTATGACCAGAACGAGGTTTACGAGGGACGCGGACCGCTCGAAGCTGCCAGCATCGGCTATGAACTGGAGCCTACCGACCTTGCACTGCGCTGCAACATCATCAATGTGCAGGACGGCAAGATTATCACCCACAACGGTGGTAACCTGGAAACGGAAGATGCGGATGTGCTCATCAAGTATCTCAACGATACCCTCGGCAAGAAATATCCTGATGTCAAGTTTGTTACCGGCATCCAGTATCGCCACCTCCTGGTGGTAAAGCACGGAAACAAGCATATCGACTGTGCCCCACCTCATGATCATCCCAACGAGGAGTGGCACAAGCTGATGGTGAAACCCGTCCTGCCGGAGATTGGAGGCGATGAGGGTCACATCAGCCGTCGTGATACAGCCGACCTCCTGAACCAGCTGATTCTTGAGAGTCAGGAACTCCTGGAGAACCATCCTTTCAATGTGGCTCGCAAGGAGCGTGGCGAACGAATGGCCAATCTTATCTGGCCATGGGGCGGAGGTTACCGTCCTCACATGCTCACACTTTCCCAGATGTATCCACAGATCAAGAAGGGTTCCGTTATTTCTGCCGTCGACCTGATCCGAGGCATCGGCCATTACGCCGGTCTGCGCAACATCATCGTTGAGGGCGCTACCGGTCTTGCCAATACCAACTACGAGGGCAAGGCAGCCGCAGCTATCCAGGCATTGAAGGATGGCGACGACTTCGTTTATGTTCACGTAGAGGCGAGCGACGAGGCAGGTCATGATGGCGATCTGGAACTGAAGCTGAAGACCATCGAGAACCTCGACCAGCGACTCATCAAGCCTATCTTCGATGAGGTAAGCACCTGGGACGAGCCGGTATGCATCGCTGTTCTCCCTGACCATCCTACTCCGGTAGAAATCCGTACCCACGTCAAGGAGCCTGTACCTTTCATCATCTATTATCCTGGCATTGAGCCGGATAGCGTAGAGCAGTATGATGAGGTAAGCTGCGTTAGTGGCGGCTACGGCATGCTGCAGCTGCAGGAGTTCATGAACGCCTTCATGGCGATCAATTAAAATCAACGGCTTCATGATAGCCCCCAAAGCTAATCATAAAGTTCAATGTTCAAATCTCAAAGTTCAAAGTAAAAAATGAAATATTATTCAACAAATAAGAAAGCACCCATCGCCGATCTTCACAAGGCGGTAGTTAAAGGTTTGGCAGAAGACCGTGGTCTCTATATGCCGGAAATCATCAAGAAGCTGCCACAGGACTTCTTCGACAACATCGAGAAACTGAGTTTCCAGGAGATTGCCTACAAGGTAGCTGATGCCTTCTTCGGCGAGGACGTTGATGCCGAGTCATTGAAGAAGATTGTATATGATACCCTGGCTTTCGACTGCCCTGTAGTTGAGGTAGAGCCTAACATCTACTCTCTCGAGCTGTTCCATGGTCCTACCCTCGCCTTCAAGGATGTGGGTGCACGCTTCATGGCACGTCTCTTGCAGTACTTCGTGCGTCAGGAGGGCAAGGAAGAGGTGAATGTGCTCGTAGCTACATCGGGCGATACCGGTTCGGCTGTTGCCAACGGTTTCCTCGGCGTTGACGGCATCCACGTCTACGTGCTCTATCCTAAGGGCAAGGTCAGCAAGATTCAGGAGAGCCAGTTCACTACCCTGGGTCAGAACATCACAGCCCTCGAGGTGGATGGCGTGTTCGATGACTGCCAGGCACTGGTGAAGTCGGCATTCATGGACGAGGAGCTCAACAAGCACATGAAGCTCACCTCAGCCAACTCTATCAACGTGGCCCGCTTCCTGCCTCAGGCTTTCTATTATTTCAACGCCTATGCCCGCATGAAGGAGAAGGGTCTCGCCGACAAGTTGGTCATCTGCGTGCCTAGCGGCAACTTCGGCAACATCACAGCCGGACTCTTCGGTCATGAGATGGGATTGCCTATCCACCGCTTCATCGCTGCCAACAACGCCAACGACATTTTCTACGAGTATCTGCAGACTGGCAAGTACAATCCACAGCCTAGCAAGCAGACCATCGCCAATGCCATGGACGTAGGCGACCCTTCAAACTTTGCCCGCATCTACGACCTCTACAAGGGCGATCACGATGCCATCGCAGCCTACATCGGCGGTGCTACATACAAGGACGAACAGATTGCCGAGACCATGAAGCAGTGCTACAACGAGACCAAGTATGTGCTTGATCCTCACGGAGCTTGCGGTTATCGCGCCCTGAAGGAGCAGTTGAAGCCAGGCGAGGTTGGCGTCTTCCTGGAGACTGCTCATCCAGCCAAGTTCAAGGAGAAGGTAGACAGCATCCTGGAGAGCGACATCGAGATTCCAGCCCGTCTTGCAGAATTCATGAAGGGCGAGAAGAAGAGCATCCAGATGACCAAGGACTTCGATGCCTTCAAGAATTTCCTGATGAACGAATAATATACAATTAGGATGAAAATCGTAATTTTAGACGGCTATGCCGCAAACCCGGGAGATTTGGATTATCATCTTCTGGAGCAGCTGGGCGAGGTAGTGGTTTATCCACGAACCTCTGACGAGGAAAAGGTGGAACGTGCCAAGGATGCCGACATCATCCTTCTAAACAAGGTGCAGATGGATGCAGAAACGCTGGCACAGCTCCCCAATCTGAAATACATCGGCATTCAGGCTACGGGCTTCAACGTGGTAGACATCAAGGCTGCCAAGGAGCAGGGCATCATCGTGACCAACATTCCTGCCTACAGCACGGACAGTGTTGCTCAGATGACCTTCGCCCTCATCCTTGCCGTAACCAACCGTGTAGAGCATTATGCTCAGGAGAACCGCAACGAGCGCTGGGCAAACAACAAGGATTTCTGCTATTGGGACACCCCATTGATGGAGCTTGCCGGCAAGACCCTGGGCATCATGGGCTTGGGCAATATCGGCATGAAGGTAGCCTGCATCGCCCGCCAGTTTGGCATGAACATCTGTGCCTTCACCAGCAAGAGTGCCAGCTCATTGCCTGAGTGGATTCAGAAGATGAGCAAGGAGGGATTGCTTGCCACGAGCGACATCCTTTCTCTTCATTGTCCGCTGAATGATGATACCTATCATTTCATCAATGCCGAGAGTCTGGAGAAGATGAAGGATACCGCCATCCTGGTGAATACGGGTCGTGGTCCGCTGGTAGATGAGGAAGCCGTAGCCGCCGCTCTTCACGATGGCAGTCTTGCTGCCTACTGTGCAGACGTGATGACCGAGGAGCCACCATCAAAGGACAATCCTCTCTGGAACGAGCCTAATGCCTACCTCACCCCTCACATTGCCTGGGCCACCTACGAGGCTCGCAAGCGCCTGAACAAGCAGGTAGCCGCCAACGTCAAGGCATTCCTCGAAGGCAATCCGATTAATGTGGTGAATAAGTAAGGTTCTGATAACATCATGGCAAAAAAAAATAGACGGAGATAACTTCGATGATGATTTTGAATGGGATAGAATACCTGCAGGATGGGGACCTATCAACGAAGAAGAAGCCATAGCCCGTATAGAGGCCATAGAAGCCGACATAGAGCAAAATGGTCTTATTGACGAAGAGGATATGATAGAACATCTTAAAGCAAAGAGATTATGGCTTATATAAAACCATCTAAGCCATTTAACTTTAGTTTTAAGATGTTCTATCATTTCTTTTTCACCAAAACATAGATGATGACGGGGGCACCGAACAATGGGGTGACGGCATTCAGGGGGATGATGCCACCGCCCGAAGGGAGGGTGCAGAAGAGATTGCAGAGAAGGGCAAGGACTGAACCCAACAGCATCGTGACGGGCAACAGCCGGCGATGATTCTCCGTACCGATGAGGAGACGGGCGATGTGGGGAGTGGCCAGACCGATGAAGGCAATGGGACCGCAGAAGGCGGTAACCACTGCCGTGAGAAAGCCCGTGATGAGGAGCAGAATGATGCGCAGACGCCTGATGTTGAAACCCAGATTCTCGGCATACTGATCACCTAACAGCATGGCATTCAGCGGTTTGACAAGGAGCAGGGAGGCGATGAGGGCGA
>OBLI01002986.1_pt1 | contig 13575 bp, 13 predicted proteins | sample 1519701 | NCBI WGS metagenome assembly OBLI01 (sample SAMEA3663005, study PRJEB22513) | pig gut metagenome | biome: pig gut; feature: pig-associated habitat; material: faeces | place: France | collected 2012 | reverse complement strand
TATAGTCAATCGTTTGCTGCGAAACCTCAATATGCTTACCGGCGGCCCGCTTAGGCTTTTCAAAAAGAGTGCCATCGGCGTTCAAAATGCTGTCCACTAAATAGGGCTGATACTTAATGCCACCATTCGCCACAATACTCAGCATCACCGAAAGCTGCATCGGGGTAGTCAAATTAAAGCCTTGGCCAATGGCGGCGTTAAAGGTGTCGCCCAAACGCCAGTCCTCATTCCAAATTTCGCGTTTAACCTGCTTGGAGGCCACCAAGCCATTATTTTCTCCATCCAAATCGATGCCTGTTTTTTGGCCAAAGCCATAAATACGAGCATATTTAGCAATATTATCAATACCCACGCGATTACCCAGCTCGTAAAAATACACATTATCACTCATTGCTAAAGCGCTGATAAAGGTTAACCAGCCGAGCACCTCACCACCGGCGTTACCCATGGTGGGAACCAGGGGATGGAAGCCGCCGTCGTAAATGGGCTCATCCACTCTAACCTTGTTCAGCTCAAAGGCGGCACTACCGGTAACGATTTTAAAGGTAGAGCCAGGCGGATATTCACCACTGATAACCTTGTTATTCAGCGGGTAGGCATCATCATTATTGATACGATTCCAATCCTTAGAGGAGATACCATGCACAAAAAGATTGGGGTCATAGCCGGGACGGCTCACCATGGCGCGCACAGCACCATTACGCGGGTCCAATGCCACCACTGCCGCGGCCCGCGCACGCGGAGCTAGGCCGCTGCTGCGCAAAAAAGCCAAATGCTTATCCGTAAAATCCTCCAAGGCTTTTTGCAAACTATAGTCCAGCGTCAGCTGCAAATTTTTGCCCGGTACCGGCTGCACGCTATCGTAATGCTTCACCACATTACCGGCCACATCCACCTCTTCCATAAAGGCGCCGTCCTCACCGCGCAGTACCTTGTCATAGCTTTTTTCGAGGCCCGATTTACCCACGATACTGCCCTGGGTAACATTTTTGAACAAGCCTTTTTCTATTTCGTAGGAGCTCACCTCGCCCACATAGCCTAAAGCATGCACCGCCAGCTCCTTATAAGGATAGTTACGAATCGGCTGCACAGCAAGCATCACCTCGGGCATATAGCGACGCTGCTCTTCTATTTTAGTCACCATTTCCATGTCCAAATCATTTTTCAACAAAATGGGCTCATAATAATTGCGACTCTCTTTAATCTTCTTTTGAATATCGGCCACAGGAATATTCAAGAGCTCGCTAATATGCTGCAGCGTCTCCGCCTTATAGTCGGACTGCTTTTGCAACACCACTGCATAGCCCGGCAAATTATTGACCAGCTCCTTGCCATCCTTATCAAAAATGAGTCCCCGCGGCGCAATAATGCGGGACTGGCGCAAACGGTTGCCATCGGACTGCTTCGTGTAGTAATCGCCACGCCACAGCTGCAAATACACCATGCGCCCCACCAGAATCACAAACAATACAAGACAGAGGCCTAGCATCGTTTGCAAACGTAGGGTTTGTTTTTTATTGAGCATCCGCGCTCCGTCTCCTTTCTTTCACAACAACGTAAGTTATACTAGTAAGAGATATCCTCTTCCTTAATCCATTGATAAATTCTTCGTACAACAAACACTACCGGTACCACCAGCAGCATATTACCAACAATAAAGCCAAGGCTGTCTACCATAAAGCTAAAAAAAATACTCCAGCGCCCACCACTGCGCACTAGCTCCAGCCACCAATAAACAAAGCGCAGGCCCAGGCTGCACAAAGCAATTACTGCCATATGAAAAACAGTATTATCCTTAACCACCTTTTCCTTCATCAGGCCTATTGCATAGCCAACGCCCATGCGCGTCAGGATATGATAGCCAAAAACACCCACTGTCATCGCATCCTGCAGCAAGCCCACGCCCAAGCCTACCAAAGCACCCTGGCGTTCGCCCCGCAGCATGGCAAAGACGTATAAAGCCAAAAGGGGCAGGTCAAAGGAAAGCCAGCCCGTATAAAACGCCGATGCCGCGCCCTGAAGCAGCATTAAAAGCAGAAACAGGACGGGCCAAATCAGTCTCCTCATTTTGCCTGTCCTCCCTGCCTGTTAAATTCAATTTTTGTTCTAGGCGAAAAGCTAGTAATTACCAAAACATGCTCCACATCAGCCACATCCGCCGCTGCATGCACCTCGGCCTCCTGCAGCAGGCCCACGTTATCCAAATGCGTTTTTGTAACCGTGCCAATCAAAATATCTGCTGGATGGCTACCACTGTAGCCGCTGGTTACAATAACATCGCCCTCGCGAATGCTAGCCTCACGAAATACATGCTCCATCACCAGCTTATCATCGCCGCTAGTCCTGCCACCGACCACGCCCACAGCGCGCGAGTCATGGCGCAGCACCCTCGCGCCCACCTTAAAGCGTGGCGAATTTAGCAAAAGCACGCGTGCATAGCCAGCGTACACCTCGTCCACGACGCCCACTAAGCCTTCGTTGACCACGGCCATCTCGCGCTGCAGGCCCTTGTCCTTGCCAGCATCGATATACATGCAGTCGCGCAAATCACCATGATTGCGAGCAATAACCTTCGCTGCCACCACTTTTTGGCTTTTATGCTGCTCCTTATAATCTAATAGCGCACGCAGCTGATTATTTTCGGCATAGACAGAAGCCATTTGGATATTAGCATTACGCAGCTCAATATTATCCTTTTTTAATTGTGCATTTTCACTTTGCATTACAGTGAGTGCCTTCCAATAGCCACGCAGGCTGTTGCCGGCGTTACCAGCGCTATTAAAGATACTCTCCACAGGCAGCATAACCTCAGCCACCACAGCATTTACCAAGGGAAAGCGACTGCGCCCAGCCACGGCCATCGCCAGCATGCCCAAAATTATCACCGCAAAGAGAATGCCCAGCATAAATTTCTTACTCATGCTGCCTACCTATTATTTTGAAGTCATAAAACCCTTACGATAAATATCGATATTTTCTACCGCAATACCGGTACCCAAGGCAACGCAGTCCAGCGCTTCATCGGATACATAAACCGGCATGCCGGTTTCACGCGAAATCAAACGATCCAGATTGCGTAGCATGGAGCTGCCACCGGTCATCACAATGCCACGATCCATAATATCAGCGCTTAATTCAGGCGGTGTACGCTCCAAGGTGTTGCGCACTGCATCTACAATCATGCTCACCGGCTCATCAACAGCCTCGCACACATGGTTAGCATTTACCTGAATGCTCTTGGGCAGGCCGCTCAAAAGGTCGCGACCACGCACCTCCATCACCTCGGGCTTATCCAGCTTCATAGCGGTGCCAATTTCCATCTTAATATTTTCGGCAGTACGCTCGCCAATAAACATATTAAAGGTTTTGCGCACATAACGCACAATCGCTGCATCAATAGCATCGCCACCGCAGCGCACGCTCTTGGAAACAACAATACCGCCCAACGAAATAACGGCAACCTCGCAGGTGCCGCCGCCAATATCAACCACCATGCTGCCAGTTGCCTCCTGCACGGGCATGCCGGCACCAATAGCTGCTGCCATCGGCTCTTCAATCAAATACGCCTCACGCGCGCCAGCTTCAATAGTTGCATCGATAACAGCGCGTTTTTCAACCTCGGTAACACCGCTCGGCACGCCAACCAAAATACGCGGGCGCACAAAGGTGCGATTACCCATAGCCTGCTTAATAAAATACTTCAGCATGGATTGGGTAATTTCGTAGTCGGCAATAACGCCATCCTTCATCGGACGAATAGCCACAATATTACCCGGGGTGCGGCCAATCATGCGCTTAGCCTCAGCGCCGATTGCTAATACCTCGTTCGTATCCTTTTCCACCGCCACAACGGAGGGCTCGCGAATAATGATACCCTTGTCCTTGCAATGCACCAAGGTGTTGGCAGTGCCCAAATCTATACCCATATCATCAGACATATTGTTAAAAATACTAATATTCGGGAATGTAAATTTCATTTTCACCCGTCCTCCTAAAACTATAATGCTTCATTCTCTTGAAAGCTATAATAGGTACCATCACCAATAATCACATGGTCCAGAACTGGAATCAGCATCGACTTGCCCGCAGCTACCAGGCATGCGGTCAGCTCCTTATCCTCGTCGCTGGGATGAGGGTCGCCAGAAGGGTGATTATGAGCTACCACCACAGCTGAAGCATGCTGCAAAATAGCAGGATAAAACACATCGCGTGGATGGATAATCACTGCGCTCATATTGCCCTCACTGATTACTTCCGTACCTATTACTTTATTTTTGGCATCCAACAAAATCACTAAAAATTGCTCTTTGACAGCATAGCGCAGCCGCGGCATCAAAAAAGCCGCCACTGTTTCGCTATCGCCAAAATATAATTTATCTAAAGGGCGTGCCGACGCCAAACGTCGCCCCAGCTCCAAGGCCGCTAACACCGTAGCAGCCTTGGCCTGTCCTAAACCCTTTATTTGCGTAAGCTCCTGCATCCTACTAATGCGGGCCAGCCTTTTATACAGGCCCCCATCCTTAGTCAGCTCCTTGCCCAAGGTCAAGGCCGACTTACTAGCTGTGCCGGTGCGCAGCAAAATCGCCAGCAGCTCGCCATCCGTCAACGCTGCCGGTCCCAAAGCCAGCAGCTTTTCGCGTGGTCGTTCCTCCAAGGGCAAATCCTTAATAATCTCTCTTTTGGTAAAATTAGCTTTAGTATCACTAAAGTCACTATCGCCCGGGCGATAGGTAATGCCTCTCAAGGCTATCATGCAGTCATGTTTACTCCTATTTCCTTAAGCATGCCGTCGAGCATCGACAGCGGCAGGCCCACCACATTATTATAGCAGCCTGCAATTTTTTCTACTAACAACGCGCCCCGGCCCTGAATGCCATAGGCACCGGCCTTATCCAAGGGCTCGCCCGTTGCCACATAGGCAGCGATCTCTGCCGCAGTTAGCTGGCGGAAGAACACCTCCGTAGCACACACTCTGGCTAGCTCCTTGCCACCGTAGGCCACGGCCACAGCGGTCAGCACCTCGTGCTTGCGCCCCGAAAGCTGCGTCAGCATAGCAGCTGCCTCGTGCGCATCATGTGGCTTACCCAAAACCACATCATCAATAACAACAATCGTATCGGCTGCAATCACGGGCACAGAATCACCCTTAGCAGCCACCACAGCACGGCATTTGCCCACAGCATTATGCAGCGCGAGCAACTGTGCCGGCACATTTTGTCCTGCCTCCTCAGCAAAAGCGGCGGGACACACCTGCGCCTCTACCCCCACCTGCTTGAGCAATTCCAAACGGCGGGGAGAAGCCGAAGCCAAAACTACCTTCATAGTCCAGTGCTCCTTTACTCCTTCTTGCTCATGTCAATAACCATTTCCTGAGCTTGGATTTCGAAAATAACCGGCTGCTTGCCCTCGCGCACAGCATCGCGCTTAAAAATGCGGGCATAGCTAATCGTAACAATCAACCACAGAATAATGCCACCGATGATAAAGGGCATTTTATCCATGTGGAAAAAGGTAGCCAGACTATTGCCAAAGGCAACGCCAGCCAAAACGCCGGTCACAGGCAAACCATAAATAATCATTTTTGCCTTTGTATTATCAAAATCGCGGTATTCGGCGCCCACCACATCACCGGCCTTAGCACCCACCGGATTCCAACAATCAAGATACTTGGGCAGGCCGGTAAGCTCGCTCTCGGTTTTATCAACCTTAATCTCGGCGCGCTCGCCCTGCTTTTTTACAACTAAACCTCTAATTTCAGCCATGAAGCAAATTACTCTCCTTTATCAGCATCTATTTATCAATATGCGTGTACAAAAATATACCAATAGCCAAAGGCGAAAATAACGCCATAAATAGCCAAGAACACTAAAATACCCTGCCAGGTCACCGGATAGCCAAAGTTAATATCCTCGCCAAAAATACCGCGGCGGTTAAAGAAGGTGTATTTTTTACGCTTTCTAAACCACAGCTTTTTGTTTTCGGGCCCAACCTGCTTAGCTACCAAAAAAATATAAATAAATGAACCAAAAAACACCTGAATAACTCTTGTGCACACTGCCAAAGAGTCTACATTTTCGATACCTGTCATTAAACTATTCCTCCACAGCCAGCTTACAGTTGAATATATTTATCGGGCAAAGCCTTTTGCAGCTTCTTTAGGAAATTGTCACTGCATTTAAACAGCAGACCTGCCAATTTATTCTTCTTGCCTTCGGTAAACACCAAAAGACGTTGGGGATTTTCGTCCAAAGAGCTATAACGATGAATATAATGAGTAATCTTAGTCTTACGGAAAAAGCTGCGCACATATTTATTCGTAAAGCTTTCGGTACGCGTTAAATCCACGCTGTAGCTGCGCTTAATAAAGAACATACCCTCAGTAATCACCTCTAAGCGCTTATCCTTATATAAAATCAGGGTGTACTTAAAGGATACACGCCAGCACCACAGCCCCAAAAGCACCAGGTTTAAGCCCCAGCCCACCAAGCTTAGGTGACGCGTCTGCTGCACATTATTCCATTCGTTAACAAACAGGCAAACGATAAGTAATAAAGCTATCCCGGCGATAACCTTACGTGTAAAATTAGTACTTGATTGCTCACGACAAATCTCTTCCAAAAAAACAACCTCCATCTCTTTATGTGTAAGAACACTTATCCATTTTTATCCTCACTATTATATCAAATTTCCTGCGCAAAGCATATACCCCAAAGCTACAATTCACAACAAAAATGTGAAATTTGGTGCTCGTTGCTCTCCACAATTTTTTAAGTAGAATAGTGTTTTTTCCTTAGGCAAGTGATATAATAAACGGGATAGTATTAAAACCACTGATAAAGGAGCGGTAGTATGTTTAAAAAACTCCAGGGAGTCGATCTTGTTCCCGAATATACGCATTCCAAAGCAAAGCTGTACCGGTTAGATGCTGACAAGCTGTTCAACAAATACTACATTGTTACCAGCGCCAGCACGCGTCACCTCTTAAATTCACCCGAGGTAGTTGGCTTTGAAAACTACGACCGTATGTGCAACCCCACCAAAACAACCCTAGACTTCTTTAATAAAAAAGGCTTGATTACGGCGGCCAACATTCTCACCATCTTGCGCGGCGGCCTCAACTATCCCTTGGAGGAATGCTGCTATCGCGCCGGCATCCCCGTCAACGATATGAGCTTTTTATCCTGCGAGCGCGTTTTTGATGGTGAGCTGATCTCCGGCTTAGATATTAAATACAAGAAACTAAGCATTATCGATGGCGGCACACTCATTATCGGCGATATTATTGCTACCGGCGATACCCTCGTTAAATGCTTGAAGCATATTGTGAAGGAATATCGCACCGCCGGAGCGCATTTGCGCAATATCATTTTCTTTACTATCGGCGGCAATATGGGTATCACCGTGCTCGAAAACCTCACCGAGGAGCTGCGCGAATACTGGCCTAACTTTGAAGGCTTCTACTGCGTTTACCACGAGGGCATTTTCAGCACCTATAAAGAAAAGGGTGTTACCGGCATCAACCTGCCCTTCGTAGATTTTTATTGGAAGGACAGCGTGCTCGCCCCGGAATATCGCGAGCAAACCTTGGCCAACGACGATGCCCTCTTTGAAAAATGCACCATCTATGATGGCGGTGCCCGCCGTTACGAAATTCCCGAGCATTATCACGAGGTAATGGAATATTGGGAAAAGCTGGATGAGCTGGCTGACAGCATTGATTTTGCAGCCTTTACAGACGAAAAATTTGGCTACAAAACACCGCTCAGCTACGAAGAATGGCTGGAAGAAAACCATTATCACAAAATCGATAAGACCGTTACCGAAAGATTATATGCACAGGAGCTGGCCTATCTAGAGGTTAATAAAAAACGCACCTTAAAGGAAATCACTACTCGTCGTATAGCGGAGTTTAAAGCCGCTGTAGGAAAATATGTCGGTCTTTAATTTTTTATTTTATTTAAATTTTAAGGGGGATAATCAAAAATGAGTACCAAAGCCAAAGTAGTTGACCACGATTTTGCAAACTCAGCCGTACCAGCCGCTAATCGCCGAGGCCTTGTGACCATGTTTATGATCATGATGGGCTTCACCTTCTTCTCGGCCAGCATGTGGGTTGGCCAGCAGCTCGCCAAGGGCTTGGACCTTTCTGGCTTCATTGGGGCGCTTGTTATAGGCGGCATCATTTTGGGCGGCTACACTGGCGCGCTCGGCTTTATCGGCGCCGAAAGTGGCCTTTCCTTGGATCTGTTAGCCCAACGCAGCTTCGGCATCAAGGGCAGCTATCTGCCCAGTGCCATGATTAGCTTTACCCAAGCCGGCTGGTTCGGCGTAGGCCTGGCCATGTTTGCCATCCCTGTTGCCAAGGCCCTATTTGGCGATAGCCAAACCGTGATGTATGCCATGGTGGCGCTGGCAGGCATTTGCATGACCGCAACTGCTTATTATGGTATCAAAAGCTTAACTGCTATTAGCTATATTGCCGTGCCCTGCGTAGCTATTTTGGGCGGTGCCGCCATGTTTATGGCCATAGCGCAAGGCGAAGGCACCATTGCCGAGCAATTTGCCAAAAGCAGTGGCGATTTAACCATCATTAGCGGTGCCGGTCTCGTTGTGGGATCCTTCGTTTCCGGTGGCACTGCCACTCCCAACTTCACCCGCTTTGCTAAGGATGCCAAAACCGGCTTTTGGACAACCGTTATCGCCTTCTTCATCGGCAACAGCTTAATGTTCTGCTTCGGTGCTGTTTCCTCCATTTTCGTCGGTGGCAATGCCAACGATATCTTCGACGTTATGCTCAAGCTAGGACTCTTCTGGACCGCCGTTTTGGTTTTAGGACTCAATATTTGGACCACTAACGACAACGCCCTCTACTCCACCGGCCTAGGCCTTTCCAACATCACCGGCATGAGCAAAAAGACCATGGTGCTCTTCTCCGGTGCTTTGGGTACTGTGTTAGCAGTATGGCTGTATAACAACTTCTGCCCCTTCCTGGGCATGCTCAACGCCACCCTGCCTCCCATCGGCATCATTCTTGTGCTCAGCTATTTTATGCATCGCGACCAATACAAAATCGGTGCTAAGGTACAGCTCAAGCAAATCGAATGGGGCTCCGTCATTGGCGTTATCGCCGGCGCAGTGGTAGCTAATCTGCTGCCCTTCGGTATCGCTTCCATCAACGGCATGGTAGTAGCAGCTATCTGCTATATCATTGGCGACAAAATGTCCAACTAAATTCAGCAATAATAACAGACAGAAAAACTTAACGCAGAAGCTCATGCAAGCTTCTGCGTTATTTTTTGTTCCAACTTATTTACAAGCGAATTTACAAGTATTTAAATTAAGCTAAAGTAGCAGCATTGATTCTAAACCTTATTGCAGGTCGTAGCCCTGCAGCTTTTTGCGATGCTTGGGCGAACGCAGCTTTTTCAAGGCCTTAGCCTCGATTTGGCGAATGCGCTCACGCGTTACGCCAAACTGTTTGCCAATTTCGTCCAGGGTTCTTTCGCGACCGTCATTTAAGCCAAAGCGCAGTCGCAGAACGTCCTGCTCCTTCTGGCTCAGCTCGCTCAACGCCTCCTCAATATGCTCGCGCAGCATGCTCTGCGCCGCTGCAGCCTCCGGCGAAATAGCCTTATCATCGCCAATCAGCTCGCCCATCGAGGTGTCGCCATCCTCATTAACAGAAATATCCAAGGAAGTGGTATCGTGGGAATATTCCTCAATTTCAACCGCCTTTTGGTAGGGAATTTCCATGGCCTCGGCAATCTCCTTTAGCTTAGGCTCACGCCCCAGCGTAGTAGTGAGCTCCTTGCGCACCTTGTTAAACTTATTAATCGTTTCCACCATATGCACAGGAATGCGAATCGTTCTAGCATGGTCGGCCAAAGCCCTCGAAATCGCCTGGCGAATCCACCAGGTAGCATAAGTGCTAAACTTAAAGCCTTTGGTGAAATCAAAGCGGTCCACAGCCTTCATCAAACCCATATTGCCTTCTTGAATTAAATCCAAAAAGGGCAGCCCCCGGCCCACAAAACGCTTAGCAATGCTGGCCACAAGGCGCAAATTGGACTCCGACAAGCGATGCTTAGCATCCTGTCCCTGCTTATCAATATGGCTCAGCAGCTTTTTATACAGGGCCTGTGATTCGGCAACAGTAAAGCCACCAATATCCTTTATCTCGCGCAGCTTAATCTCGTCAAACAAAGCAGCAATCTGATACAGGTAGGCAACCTCCTTACCAATATCATTATTATCAACGTCAACCTCTTCCATGCCCTCAATATAGCAATTATCATCCTGGGCAAACTTCAGCAAACGTCTGTGCTCAGCCTTCGTCAGCCTAGCAGCCGCCTTTTTATACTCATCCAAGGAATAAGGATTGCCGGCTGCCTTTCTTCTTTTCATGCGTGAAAGCAGCTTAGCAATAGAGCGCTGACCGGTGATTTCCTTCTCCTTGCGAATATCATCATTAAACTTTTTGATGATTTCCTCATCGCTCCACTCACTATAATCAATATCCTCCTCGGGGCTTGACTCGCCCTGCATAATCCGCACAGCTGCCCGTCCCTTATTAATACGCTTGGCCAGCTTCACCTCGTCCTCGCTGCTGATTAGCGTAAAATTGCCAATCTCCTTCAGGTACATTCTAATCGGGTCGTCCGTATAGGTACTTACGATGCCCTCGTCCGCATAGTAGCCCAGGCTATCGGTCTCCTCATCCTCAGCCTCCTGGTGATATTCTCCCAAGGCAGCCTCATCCTCCAGCATCACATCCGCATCCGTCTCCTCCGTATGCAGCAGCATGCTATTAAGATCCTCCGCCGTTGGTTCATCCTCGGCCAGCTTATCCACCAATTCAATACGAGCTTTATTAATAGCCAGCATCACCTTATCGTAATCCTTGGTCGAAAAATCGGCCAAGCCAGCTATCATATCCGTAACATCAGCAAAACAAAGCTTATTATTTTGCTGCTTGCCTTTTTCCAGCAGCTTTTTAATGTGCTCATCACTGAGCTTAACCTTTTTGCTCTCTGCCGTAATAATCTCCCCCCTGATTAACTTCATCATTGCTATTAATTATATCAGATTTTTGTGCATTCTACAAACACTCTAATCCCGCTTATACTTTTTTCTCGATATCCAAGTATAAAACTTTTCCCGTTTACGGGCCAGCCTTTGCTCGGTCATTTCCTTATTCACAAGCTTTAAAGCCTGCACCATTTCCTCCCAAGTGGCCTCTTTAAAAATTGTGCTCCGCTTAGGCAGCACGCTGATAAAATCCTCGCGGCCCTTGTGCTTAACGCTCACCCTGAGCGGTGTGCCGCTTGGCAAATTTCGCACAGCCTTATTAGCATAGCTAGCCATCAAAGCAGCTGCCTCGCTCAGCACAGCCGGCTCCCACGGCTTTTCGCTACGACCTAAGGCCAAAGGCCCCATCTCATCAGCCAGCTCTAGCACAATATCGTCAGGCTTTTGGCAAGTTTCTAAAAGCTCGGCCTGCTCCAGCGTTTTGTTGATGGCCAAAATGCAGCCATCATAATAAAAGAAACGGCCCGCCTTCGCTAGTAAAAAATCCTCGTTGGCAGGCTGCTCAAGCTGGTTAAAAATCGCCCAAATGCGGGCGCTGCTCTTGCGTTCGGTCAAAATGCAGCCCCCGGCCGAGGCCGGCACCTCGCTAAAGCCATATTGCTGTGCTAGCTGCAGCTGGTCTGCGCGACCTCGCCCATAAATGCCCAGCAAGCGGTTACGGTCCACCAGGCCACTTTTTTCGACCTCAGTAGGCTCCAGCTTTAAAGCCGAAAGTGGGCGCAGCAAAACGCCCTTGGTTTTGGACTCACGGTGCACAATATTCAGCGCATCCGGCCTTTGGCTCATCGGCCTTTGCCACAAAACCTCGCCCGAGATGATAAACTTAGCCCCAATAGCCTCCATAATCTCCTTGGCCTTCGTTGCCATCAGCGTATGACAGTCCGTGCAGGGATTCAGGCAGGAGCCAAAGCCATTTTTAGGCCCATTTTTTATCAGCGCCAGCATTTCCTGGGAAATATCCACCGGCTGCACATCTAAATCATAAAGCTGTTTCCACTTGCTAACGGAGTCGGGCTCGCCAAAAAAGGGCGTGCAAAAATGCAATCCCAAAACCCTTAGGCCTTGGTCCATAACCACGCGCATCGCCAAAATACTATCTAAGCCGCCGCTAAACAACGCCACAGCATCATATTTATCTCGTAATCCATCTATCGGTAACATTATCTTGTCTTCTCCTTTCTTTAATTATATCACAAATTGCTTTTTTAAGAGCAAAAAAATGCCCCGCCGCGGCCATAAACACCTTAGGCCACTGCGAGGCACTGCTTTAGTTCAGCTTACTATCTATTCTTATCCGTTCAGCACACGCTACTCTTGGTTGCACGCCAGCTTGAGGCTTGCTCCCGCTTGGTATTCCTTGCCTGCTAAGACAAAGGAAATTGCGTATTCGCCGCTCAAGCCTTGCTTATAGATATAAGCATTAAAGGGAGAGGTTGTCACCGTGCTACCGAAATTAGGCTGGGTCAAAATCTTGTAGAAGCGTTTTTCTGCGCCCTTAGTCAGCACCACATAGGCTTTGTGCATTGGTACGCCACTTACCTATTCCCATACATCTTCTCATAATAGTTCTGATACTCACCACTGATGATATTCTCCCACCAGTCGCGATTATCCAGATACCATTGAATCGTTTTCTTAATGCCATCCGCAAACTTCGTTTCCGGCAGCCATCCCAGTTCATTGTGAATCTTCGTCGGATCTATCGCATAACGCATATCATGGCCTTTACGATCGGCAACATGCGTGATCAGACTTTCCGGCTTATCCAGTTCCTTGCAGATCAATTTGACGATATCAATGTTTTTCATCTCATTATGCCCGCCGACATTATATACTTCACCGATCTTACCCTTATGAATGATCAGATCGATCGCTCTGCAATGATCCTCAACATACAGCCAGTCACGAACATTCAATCCTTCCCCATACACCGGAAGCGGCTTATCGTGCAGACAATTTACGATCATCAGCGGAATAAGCTTCTCCGGGAAATGATATGGCCCATAGTTATTAGAACAACGGCTGATAGATACCGGCAACCCATAGGTTCTATGATATGCCAGCACCAGCAGATCTGCCCCTGCTTTTGAACTGCTGTACGGGCTGCTTGTATGAATGGGCGTTTCCTCAGTAAAGAAAAGATCCGGCCTGTCCAGCGGAAGATCACCATACACTTCATCTGTACTTACCTGATGAAATCTTTTCACACCATACTTTCTGCATGCATCCATCAGGGTAGCTGTACCCATAATATTGGTCTGTAAAAAAATGTCCGGTTCCTCAATAGAACGATCCACATGGGATTCTGCCGCAAAATTCACGACAATATCCGGTCTCTCCTCTTCAAATACCTTATCTACCGCTTCTCTGTCACAGATATCCGCCTTTACAAAACGAAACTGCGGATTATCCATCACTGATGCCAGCGTGGAAAGATTACCTGCATATGTTAATTTGTCCAGGCAGACAATTCGATATTCCGGATAC
>OBLI01002982.1_pt1 | contig 13585 bp, 4 predicted proteins | sample 1519701 | NCBI WGS metagenome assembly OBLI01 (sample SAMEA3663005, study PRJEB22513) | pig gut metagenome | biome: pig gut; feature: pig-associated habitat; material: faeces | place: France | collected 2012 | reverse complement strand
TCAACGCAGGAGTAATGGTCGGACACAAGTATGAGGAGACGACGGAGGGCGTGCCGCAGGGCGGACCGCTCAGTCCCATACTGAGCAACATAATGCTGACGGAACTCGACCGTGAACTTGAAAGGCGCGGACTTCCGTTTGTGCGTTATGCCGACGACTGCGTCATCTTCTGCAAAAGTCCGAGGGCGGCTGAAAGAGTATGCGAAAGTATAGCGAAGTTCATAGAGGGGAAACTCTTCCTCAAAGTAAACCGCGAGAAAACGCATGTCGGCAGTGTCCACGGACAGAAGTTCCTCGGCTACTCGTTCAATATGTGAAGAGGAAAGGCTCGCTTGTGCGTTCATCCGAAGACCAAAGCCAAACTCCGCACAAAGTTGAAAGAACTGACATCGCGCAGTAACGGCTGGGGCTACGAGAAGCGCAAGGAGAAACTGACCTATGCAATCCGAGGGTGGGTGAACTACTTTCGGCTTGCCGAGATGCGCAACTTTCTAAGGGAAACCGATGAATGGTTGCGTAGTCGCATACGCATGTGTATATGGAAATGCTGGAAACGAGTGCGGACACGCTTCAAGAACCTACAAAGATGTGGCATCGCCAAATGGCAGGCATGGCAGTGGGCTAATACCCGAAAAGGCTATTGGCACACCGTCCATAGCCCCATACTTACACGTGCTATATCCAATGAGAACTTGAAACGAGCGCACTATCCCACGCTTACGGAATATTACGAGAAAAAGCACCCGCGTTAAGAACCGCCGTATGCCGAACGGCACGTACGGTGGTGTGAGAGGTCGGTAAACACGAAAATAGGAGATAAACACCCTATGATTAGTGTTTACCTCCTACTCGATTGGTTGGCAGATGATTTGTCTTACAGCTTCGACAATCTCAGCTTATAGCCGAGCGGGCGGTTCGGCACGCGGTATTGCGGCAGCGTGTCCACGTCCTGTCCGCACGAAGCGTTGCCCACGCCGCGAGTGGCGGCATCCAAGTGGAGCACCGTGTAGGGTCGCGGCGCGAGTTCCCAGAAGTGGGCGGCGTTCATCAGGTCCGCATCCGTATAGCGCAGAGCCGAGAAGCTCACCGTCCCTTCCGTCAGCACCTTCAGCCCGAAGCCGTCGGCAGCCTTCAGCACCAGTTCGCGCAGTCCCTCGCGGCCACCCGTCGACTGCGGCTTCACGTAAGCCTCCGGCATCTGGGCCACCGTCGTGTGGTAACGTCCCACCATCGTCCCGTCCTTGCGGTCGTTCGAGTTCTCCCACGGGCCGTAGGCATAGTAGTCCACCTCCGCCAGGTTGCTGTCCAGCAGGCACACCAGACCAGCGCGTCGCAGGTTATCCGTGTGCGGCGTGAAGCGCGCTTCCACATCCACGATGCCCTGCGGATACAGCGTGTAGTCAATCTCCGTGGAGCAGAGCGAACCCGCCCGGCGCGTGCGCACCACCGTCAGTCCGTTCACCGTTTCCACCTTCACCTCGCCGCGCGGCTCCAGTCCGTTGTTCGTCTGTCCGAAGCGGTCATTCTCAATCCAGCGGTGGTTGTCGTACACGAAGCCCTGTCCTTCCGCCAGCACGTTGCGGCCGTCGAAAGCCAGCGCGGTCAGTTGCGCCGTTTCGTTGTCAAACGTCAGCTGCACGCGTTCGTTGCCCACCTTTGTTTCGTGCAACGCCCCGCTCTGCATCATCTCCGGTGCCTTGCTGTCCGGCTGCAACGCCTTCAGCGCGCTCCGTTCGTTCAGGCAGAACTGCTTCTGCGCCACGCGGTGTCCTGCAGCGGCATAGGTTTGCGGCTCACGGAAGCAGACGTAGAGGTTGAGCATCACCTCTTGCCCGGCTACTTTTGCCTTGGCCAGTTTCACCTTCGGCAACTTCAGCAACAGCTCCGCGCTGTCTGTGGGAGTTACATCCGGCAGCGACAACGTCTTTCTGCCCACCACGCGACCGTCGAGCAGCACCTCATAGCGTAGGTACATGTCGCAGAGGTTCAGGAAGGCATAGCCGTTCTTCACCAGCACCTTCGCCGTGTTCTTCGCCACGTCCGTGCCGAGCAGTTCCAGCTTCACGTATTGGTAAGCCGCCTTTACCTCTGCCAGTTTCGCGCTTTCCTCGCGCGTAGCCGGCACGATGCCGTTCGAGCAGAAGTTGCCTTGGTGCGGTCCGGGGAAGTCATAGCCCGTGTGCAGGCGTTTAATCCCCTTCTTCAGCTCTAACGGTTCGTAGATAGCCTGGTCCACCCAGTCCCAGATACATCCGCCGATAGTGGCATTCGAGTGTTCGATGACGTCCCAGTACTCCGTCAGGTTGCCTATGGCGTTACCCATCGCGTGGGCATATTCGCAGAGGAACATCGGTTTGTCCATGTTCGACGTGTTCTGTCGCATCCACGCCATGCCCGGGTACATTTTCGAGTAGAAGTCCGAGAAGCGTCCGCCGCCGTAGCTGCCGTTCGAGCGCGTACCCTCGTAGTGTACGGGTCGGCTGTCGAGCCGTTTCGCCGCGTCGTAGCACGCCCCGAAGTTCTCGCCGTTGCCCGCCTCGTTGCCCAGGCTCCACATCACCACCGACGGGTGGTTGCGGTCGCGCAGCACCATGCGGTCAATGCGATCCACGAAGGCCGGTATCCACGACTTGCGGTCCGAGATGCCCTGGTTCGCGTGGTCCTCCAAGTCCGCTTCGTCGCACGTGTAGAGGCCGTAATAATCGTACATGGCATACATCTTCGCATCGTTAGGATAGTGCGACGTGCGGATGGTGTTGATGTTGTTCTGCTTCATCAGCAGCACATCGCGCAGCATCTCGTCCGTCGTCACGGCGCGTCCGTGGAGGGGCGACGTGTCGTGGCGGTTCGTACCCTTGAGCAGTACGCGCTGGCCGTTGACGTAGAGCTGCGAGTGCTTGATTTCAATGTCGCGGAAACCGTATTTCGTGGAGAAAGCCATCTCCTCGTGGCCCGCCTGGTCCAGCTGCACCACGTGTACCGTGTACAGGTTCGGCAGTTCCGCGCTCCAGAGCTTCACCTGTCCGATGTTCAGCGAAACCTTCGCCGTACACACCACCTTCTCGCCGCCCTCGGGGCGCAGCTTCGCGGTGCATTCGCATTCGCCTGCCGGTTTTCCTTCCGGGTCGAACACCTTCACCTTGAGCACCTTGTCAGCCGGCTGCTTGCCGTCGCCTTCCAAGCGGAATGTCGCGTTCAGCTTCGCGTTGCGGCGGTTGTCCGTCAGTTCGCAGGTCAGGTAATGGTCGCGCACGCTCACGCGCGGTATATTATATAGGTACACATCGCGGAAAATACCCGACATACGGAACATATCCTGACATTCCAGGTACGAGCCGTCGCTCCAGCGGAACACCTGCACCGCCAGACGGTTCTCCCCCTGGCGCAGGAACGGCGTGAAGTCAAATTCCGCCACATTGTTCGCTCCCTGCGTGTAGCCCACATAGTGGCCGTTCAGCCACACGAAGGCCGCCGAGTAAATGCCGCCGAAGTGGATGATCGTGCGGCGCTTCTCCCAACCCTCGGGCAGGGTGAAAGTGCGCACATACGAGCCCACGGGATTGATGCCGTAGTTCTTGCCCCCGTCGTTGAAGCCCGGGCGCGCCTTGATAAAGGGCGGCGTGTTCGAGTGGGGATATTCCACATTTGCATAGATGGGGCGGTCGTAGCCCTGCATCTCCCAGTTCGACGGCACGGGGATGGTGTCCCATGCCGAAACGTCAAAGTTCTCTTGGTAGAAGTCCGTGGGCCGCTGGTCCGGCTGCGGCACGAAGTGGAAACGCCACGTGCCGTTCAGGCTCAGGTAACGCTCCGTCTGTGGCACAGTCCAGGGTGTGGCATAGTAAGCCTTGTCGGCCAGCATCTCCGCCTCTGTGGCATAGGGCAAGTAAGTGGCCACGGCATCCAGCTTGTTTTCGGCGAATATCGTTTCGTCCTCCCAATAGGGAGCCTTGATTTTCGGTTTCTCCACCTGTTCAAAGGTGAACCACGCCGTGCGGTCCTTCGCATCGTAGTCCACGCTGAGCAATCGGCCTTCGCGCAGGGCATACATCTTGCCCTGCTTCGATGCACCCGCACTGCGGATGAGGTACGTTCCGCTTTGTCCCTTTACCGGCTCGAAGCGGAACTGCGCATTGTTCCACACGCCCTCCTGCGCCGGCCATTGCAGCAGGTAGTCGATGGCCGCGTTGCCGCCGCCGTCGTCGAAGTTTTGCGGATAAAAGGCATTTTCCACCACGCGGCGGTCCAGGTCAAGCATCTTCACGCTCCAGTACTGTCCCCGGTTCAGCTCGTCCACTTTCTCGCCCACGATGCGTGCGTTGTTCTCGCCCGAGTCGCCGTTGCCCAGCACCATTTCCGGCTCTGCCACGGAGCGGATGCGGTACGTCAACGCCACGTCGAACCCTGCGCGGGCGGCGCGTTCAATCTTGAAGTGCGCGTTTTTCTGTTTCACGGCCTGCGCTTTCGCCACCAGCACCAGGTTGTTGCCCTGTGCGGCAGCCGCCATGTCGGGGCGGTTGGTGGGGATGAGCAGGCAAGCCTGTCCCACCGCCTCCGTTTTCCAAAGCTGTGCCTCGTCCGACCCGTTGTTCTCTCCGGCCTCCAACGCCTGTCCCTCGGTGCGGATGGCGCGGCCGTCGAAGGGGTTGATGAACCGCCAGGAGCCCGACAGTTCGCTCACGGTGAAGTGCTGGCCGGGGTCGGCGGCAGCGGTTTTTTGCAGGCTGAGCCTTCCCTGCGCGTCGAGGGTTACTGTCAGGCCCAGTGAGGGAACGGTGAGATGGTAAAGCTGTCCCGGCTGGAAGGCTGGCTGTGCGGCTGCCGTGGCGCACAGGGTGCAGAGCCAGATCAGGAGCGTGCAACGGGATAATAGGTTTCGTAACATCATGTTGTATGGATTGTTTAAGGTTATACAGAGGTAGAGAGTTTATAAGTAGCAAGTAGAAACTTCCTGATGCGGAAGTTTACGGTCTTCAGGCAGAGCCAGATGCTTGGGGAGCGGCCATTTAGGCAGAAGTAAAGGGTGGGAGAGGGGGAGGCCGGAGCCTCCGGAACCGGCTACCGGATTGCAAGGCCGGCGTCATGGTTTTGAAATCACGTCATTCCCTAACGCTTCACAATGTGCCGCCTTGGCACGGGGTCGGGGATGAGTCAGTCAAAACCCAGTTTCGTGTGGAATTGCTGCAGGAAGTTGTCTATCAGCTCAATGCCGCGCAGTGTGGCGCAGCCTCGGATGTAGACGAGCAACGTGTTGGCGAAAATATCGCGTTGCGGATATGAGCTCATCTTATCGTCGTTCAGCACGCTGTTGATGCCCGCGATGAGCTGCTTGTAGATGATGTGGAAATTCACGTCCGAGCGGAACAGCCCCTGCTCCTTGCCCCGGTTCAGGAATTCCACGGCCTCCTCCTCCTGCTCCCGCTGGCATTGTTCTATATGGCTCATCACTTTCGGGTACTTCACGATTTCGGCGAAGAAGCTCGGCTTGATGTCGCCGTTCTCCTGCATTTTCATGGCGAAGTTTGTCAGCATACAGTCCAGCACGTTGTCCGTTTCCGCCACCAGCCGCGACATCCTTTCGTGTTCCGCTTCGTCGTGCTTCACCACGCAGGCCAGGAGCAAGTCCTCCTTGTCCGCGAAAATCTGGTAGAGCGTCCGTTTCGACATGGTGAGCGCGTGGGCGATGTCGTCCATGGTTACGTTCTTGATGCCCTGCGTGTGGAATAGGCGGGTGGCCACTTCAATCACCTGCGCGCGTGCGGCGTCTCGTAAAGTGCTATGTCGGGAGGGAATAATCATAATAAGTATGAAATGGTGAGAGCTTTGTGCGCAAATGTACAAAACTTCTTTAAATCACCGCGTGTTCTGTTCCGTTTAGTGCCGGATTTCTTCGCCCAAGGGCCGCTTTTCGCGTTTGGGCTTGTCCGTTCGTCACGTCGCCCATGCCTTTTCCGTTGCCGTCGTGCCGCTGCGCCGCTTGAGGTTTGCCGCGCGATTTTCTGGCACGGGAATGAATAAAAACTGTATACAGGTTGAATAAAATCAATTTTGGTATCAAAAATGACACCACTCGTCTAAAAAAATCATGTCGTTCGTGTAGGTATTTTATTTATTGTGTACTTTTGCCTAACCTTTTCGGTTGATTTTCAACTAAAACCAAAATAACCATTCCATTTACAGTATGAAGAAACTTATGACGCTATGGCTTGCCGGCATAACGCTTGCCGGCAATGTCGCTGCGCAGGATGCCGCGAAGCCCGAGTATCGCTACTACTCCTTCGACGACGGTGCCCTGCTCCAGCGTTTGTCAGACAATGGCCGATGGGCCGTGGCCTGTGGCGCGAGCAGCGAGGATGCCAACTACATGATGGGCGCGAAGCTCATCGACACCCAAACGGGTGTTCCCACTTCTTTGTTGGAAGGGCTGAAGACCGATACTGTCTTCAGCAGTGCGGCCTTCGACGTTACCGATGACGGCAACATCGTGGTGGGCCTGCTCAATGACAAACCCGCCTATTACACCGTTTCGACGGGTAAGTGGACCTTCCTCCGCCTCGACGGCGATGCCAACCGGGGTATGGTCAGCGCCGTAACGCCCGATGGTAAATATGCTGTGGGACGGCTCAACTTCGCCGACCCCGCACGCCTCTACGAGGAGAAAGTGGCCCTTTGGGACCTCACCACCAACCAGCTCCTCGAAACGCCGGGCATCCCCACCAAGGACATGGCACACATGAACCAGAAGATGAACCGCTTCACCGACATCTCGCCCGACGGCAATACCATCGTGGGCACCATGTCCTTCAGCTACCTCCCTACCAGCTACGACCTCGGCGGCATTTTCAGCTACGTGTACCACCGCGACAAGCAGACGTACGACGCCATCGGCTTCGACGAGACCGAAACCGGACGCTGGAAGGCACACGTTGACGGCACGATGTACATCACCCATGCCTCGCTGAGCAACAACGGACGTTACGTTTCGGGCAGTGCCTATATGGTGAAGGAGGTGAGCGGAAGCGAGTTCCCCAGTGAATACGAAGCTCCCTTCGTTTACGACGTGGAAGCCGGCACCATACAGGTGTACGACGACACAGAGAGTACCGACAAGAGCAGCTGGTGTGTGGACAACAACGGACAGATTTACGCCGCCTCGCCCACGGCCAATCCCTATCGCGACTTCAGCGTGCGCAGCGGGAAATACTGGATCGGGTTCACCGAGAGCGTGAAGCAGATTTACGGCGTGGACATCGTGGAAAAGATGGGACAGGAAAACTCCGGCACCGCCGTGAGCATCAGCGACGACTGCCACACCATCCTCTCCACCATCGGCCCGCACGAGGCTTTCATCGTGACCCTGCCCGAGAGCTTGCCCGAGCTGGCCGCAAAGACCAACCTGCTGAGCAATTACCTTGTCACGCCCAAGGCCGGTGCCAGCATTTCCAAACTCAACTCCCTGCAAATCACCTTCGACCGCAAGGTGACCGTGGTGGGCGATGCTGACGCCGTGCAGCTCGTCAAGGTCATCGGCAGCGAGCCGGTGGCCAACTCCGTGGGCTTTGAGGCCGACGGACAGACCGTGACCATCAAGTTCCGCAAGGGTACGCTCGAAAGCGGAGAGCCTTACCGCGTGATCATTCCGGCCAAGACCATCTGCCTGGCCAACGACCCCACGCGCTACAACGACGAAATACGCGTGACCTACGTGGGCCGTGCTGAACAGCCCCTGCAACTCACTTCGGCCAGTCCGAAGGACGGCGCCACCATCGGCAAGCTGGACCTCGCCACCAGCCCCATCACCCTGACGTTCGACGCGGGTGTGTTGATCGGCGATGCCAACGCACGCGGCAAACTGTACCAGGGCGACAGCGATACGCCCTATGCCGACCTCCTGCTGGCCTACGGCGACAACAAGGTGATGGCTTACCCCAGCACCACACAATATTTATATAAGGATGTGGACTACCGCGTGGAAATTCCCGCCGGTACCGTCACCGACATCACGGGCAATGCCGCCACGGGCAACGAGCTGATCACGCTTCACTACCACGGTGCCTATGAACGCTCCATCTCCTACGACGAAAGTCTGCTCTTCTCCGATGACTTCAACAACGGCCTGAGCAACTTCCTCGTGCTGGACAACGACCTGAACACGCCGAGCAGCGAGTCGAAGGCACTGGGCTTTGACAACAAGGCTTACGGCTGGATTCCTGCGTGGGACGAGAACAACACGAGCGACCTCGGCGCAGGTTCCACCTCCATGTACGACCCGGCTGGCAAGAGCGACGACTGGCTCGTCATTCCGCAGCTGAACATCGTCGACAAGCTGTGCAGCCTCACCTTCAAGAGCCAGAGCTGGCTCAACTCCGCCACCGACCGCCTGAAGGTGTATGTGTGGGAGAGCAACAACGTGTACAACGCGCTGAACGCTTCCATCGTCAACAAAATCCGCACCGAGGGTACCTTGGTCTACGATGAGGTGCAAAGCCCGGGTGCGAAGGAGAATGTGCTGGCAGGCGACTGGCGCGAGAACTCCGTGAGCCTGAAGGACTTTGCCGGAAAATATGTGTACATTGCTTTCCTCAACGACAACGAGGCGCAGAGCGCGGTGTTCATCGACGACGTGAAGGTCGTGCATGAGTTGCCCTTCTACGTGGCCGTGACCAACGAAGACACGTATGTGGGTGCCACAGAGGCAAAAATCAACGGTATCGTCGACATCCGCGACAAGGAGAAGACGTACTCCACCGCACAACTCATCCTCCGCAACGCCGAGGGCGAAGTGGTGGACGAAATCAACGAAACGGGGCTGAGCCTCAAGGCCGGCGACAAATACAACTTCGTCTTCGCCAAAACGCTGCCGCTGAAGGTGGGCGAGGTGAACGGCTATACTATTGACCTGAAGTTCGACGAAACGGAAAACTCGCTCTCCAAGAGCATCAAGGTGCTGGCATTCGCGCCCACCAAGCGCGTGGTGCTGGAAGAGTTCACCGGCGTGGACTGCACCAACTGCCCCTTGGGACACGAGGCCATGGACAAACTCATCGGTTTCTACGGTGACCTCTTCATCCCCTTGGCTCTCCACTGCTACGACGGCGACCCCTACGCCACGGGCGTGACGGAATATGCCTCTTACCTCGGACTGGTGGCTGCTCCTTCCGCACGCGTACAGCGCAATGCGCAGATTGTTTTCCCCATGGTGAGTGTGGATGGCGACTACATGCTGCAAGACATCACGGGCGAGAGCACCACGTGGGTAGATGCCGTGGCTGCCGAAATGAATAAGGAGGCCGAAGCTGAAGTATCGGCCACCGCCAAACTTTCCCCGCAGGGCGATATGTACACCTTGCCCGTCAGCATCCGCTACGCACTGAACGCCGAGAACCTGAACCTGAAACTCTTCGTGGCCGTCCTCGAAAATGGACTGGTGAGCTACCAGAAGAATGCCTTCAGCAGCATTGCCGATCCCGACCTGGGCGAATGGGGCAAGGGCGGACGCTACGGCTCGCCCACCGTCAGCCCCTATGCCTTCGACCATGTGGTGCGCGGCTGGGAAGGCGCTACCTTCACAGGTACTGCCGAACTCCTGCCTACGGAGGTTATCGCTGGCGAAAACTACCTGAGCGAATTGCAGTTTGACGTGCCCGCCACGGTTTCGCATCCCGAAAACACCGAGCTCGTCGTGATGCTTTTCGACGGCAATACCGACCGCCTCATCAACGCCTGCAAGGCCAGCTTGGATACTCCCGAAGGCATTGACGGCGTCGAAGCCTCCGCTGGCATCCGCATCGTGCCTCTTCGCGGCGGCGTGCAAGTTAATACAGCCGAAGCCGCCACCGTGCAGCTCTATGCAGCCGATGGCCGCCTGCTCCGCACCGCCACCACCGCCGGCGGTACCCTCACCCTCCGCTGCCCGGGCTACAAGGGCGTGGCCGTGGTGAAGGTGACGACCGCCCAAGGCGTGGAAGTGCAGAAAGCACAGCTCTGATTGAAACTTCGCTTTGATTGAAACTTCAGCGGCTCCGCCCGGAGCTATAGGGCTTTGGCATTTTCGATAGCTCTCTATAGCTTCCCATAGCCCTCTCGCCTCCGGGCGGAGCCTTCCCTCCCGCAACTACTAATCCCTAATTTATTTCTCTATGCACAACTCAACTACTCACCTCAGCGGCATGAACCGTGCCCTGAAAGCCGTGGTATGCTGGTTGATGGTTTGCATCAGTTCCGTAGCGGCCCATGCCGCAGCACCCGTTGACTGGGGCGATATGGAACTCGGCAAGGCCTACAACTACACCACCTTCACCGCCAACGGCGGTAAGTTCACCGCTCCGCAAAGCGGGGTGCTCACCTGCACTTCCACCTGCGGCGATTTCCTCTATCCCTTTTCTGATGCGGAACACACGCAGGAGCTGAACTTCCAAACCAATTACGATGCCCAGGGTCACATCTACTACGAACTCAGCGTGACTGAAGGACAGGAAATCTATTTCTACAAGAGCTTCGTCATGAACTCCGGTTCCTGGATCCTCACCATGAGTAGCGAGGAAGATGTAAAGCTCAATCTCGTCTCTACCACCCCCGAGGCCGGTGCCATGCTCAGTCCGGCAGGCAGCCCGCAGGTGCTCTTCTACTTCTCACAGAATGTGAAGATTTCGGGAGCGGAAATCGTGGTGGGCGACTACAGCCAGAGCATCAGCGCGAACCTGAGCGGCTCCACCGTCTTCTTCAACTGCGGCGACGACCTCATGGCACTCCTCAACGCCGGCAAGCTCCAGGAGAATGACATCATCACCTTCCGCCTCAAGAACGTACGTATGGCCGCCAACGAAAGTGTGCTCTACGGCGAGGACGGCACGTGTGAAGTAAGCTACGTCTGCGCCGGCAACCCCGTGAAGCTCGTCAGCGTCAGCGGACTGCTCGATGAGGGCAACAAGTTCCTTTCCTACTGGATAAAAGGTGACCCCCGAGGCATCCTCACCGCTACCTTCGACGGCGATCTGCAGGTGCCCGAGAAGGGTAGCCAGTCGCAGGTGCTCACCCTCGGCTTCGGTAACTCCGAAGGCGAAGTAGGCGAGTACTACTCCGAGACCATCCCCTACACCGTCAACGGCAATGTGCTCACCGTGGACCTCACGGGCAAGCTCCGTACGCCCGAGAACATGGTAACCTCCGGTACGAACTACGGACTGATGCTCCTCAAGCTTGTCAACGTGCGCGATGCCAAGGGTAACTATGTATACTCCTCCGGTCTCGGCACCTTGGGTAGCTTCAGCTACGACATGGCCTATGAGGAGGTGAAGAGCAGCTTCAACGCTGAGTTCACACCCGCCTCCGGCGAATCGCTGGCTGGCAAGGAGAAAATCGAACTCTGGATTACCGACTACGAAAAGCTCCACTTTGACGGCATCCTCTTTACCGCCGGCGAAACTTCCGTGGTCAGCACAGACTTCACCGCAACTCCCGACCCCGAATTTGAAGGTGCTTATATCCTCGACATCAATATCCCCGCCGAGATGAAGGACCTCAAGGGTGTGACCGTGACGCTCAACAACCTCGTTTGCGAGGACGGACGCGACCACAGCCTCCTCTTCACCGCCAAGTACGATTCCTTTATGCTGAAGAAGGTGCAGTACCAGGCTTCGGCTGATGCTGTGCCCGTCAACCTTTCCGGCGCACGCTTGGAGAAACTGCTGCCTGAAGCCAAAATCCTCGTCAACACCAACATGAACGACAAGGTGGGCTATGCTTGGTATCAAATCCGCGACCTCAACCCCACCACGCCCGATGAGGCTATCGTGAAGTCTATGGCTACCCTCTACAAGGGTGAGGACGGCAGCTTCTCCGCCGAAATCTACGGTGCCGGCTACAAACTCATGCTGGGTCACACGTACCGCATGGAGGTGACGGCATACGCTTCGGAGGACGACCACAATTATGGCAACGCCCCTCTCGGTACTGACTACATCGAGTTCTCCGGTGCCACACCGCCCTATGTTTACTCGCCCACGCAGCTCGTCAGCATCGACCCTGCCAACGAAACCACCCTCACCGAGGCCAGTGACACCGAATTCACCCTTGAGTTCGACGGTATGGTATCGCTCGATGCTTCCACCACGTTCGTGGTCTACGGCATGGGCGAGACCCTTCCCTTCAAGAGCATCGAGGCCGTTGAACCCGCTGATGGACTTTCCAACATCTGGAAGCTCACCGTGGATGCCGGTACGCTCGGCTCTGTGGGCAATACCCTCACCCTCAGCGTGGTGGCCACCGACTTCGAAGGCCGCCGCGTACAGGGCAACGAAGGTGAAGAGGAGAACACCTATTTCCGTTTCACCTATCCTCTCAACTTCGCCAACTTTGAAGTGACCATCACTCCGGCTTCGGGCACTGAGGTGGAGAAACTCCATCAGTTCACCGTCAGCTGCACGGAGGGTATCGGCGACGCTTACTCCGGACAGGACATCGTGCTCTACAACCGTGGCGAGTTTACCGCCGTGGCCAAGGTCAGCAACATCGAGCAGATTATCCCCGAGGACCAGATGGACAACTTGGACTATGTGGTGCAATCGCTTCTCCTCACCCTCGACACGGAAATCACCGATGCCGGTGCGTACGTGCTTGACGTGCCCGCCGGTGTGTTCAACCTCGGCACGCAGTTTAACCAGAGCCACAACGCTGCCTTCGCTGCCAACTATACCATTAAAGCCGGTGGAAGTGGCAGTGACGCTAACGTGGAGGCCACTCCGGCCAACGGAAGTACCGTGAAGGAACTCAGCAAAGTAGAACTCGTATTCCCCGATGAGGATGAAATCAGTATTGGTTCTGGTTTACCCACTCTCAGCAAGGACGGTGGCGAACCCACGAAGTTGAATGATGCCGAACTCGATTGGGACGTTTACAACAAGGCTATCCTTAACTTTACTCCTGCCCTGACCGAAGCCGGCGTTTACACCATCACCTTCCCCGAAGGCTACTTCCTCGGCACTTACGGCAATCCCCTGCCCGGCTTCTCCCTCACTTATACCGTGTCTGTTCAGGACGGCATCAGCCAAGTCCAGTTCAGCACTTCGGGCAACGAAGCCGTTTACACCATCTCCGGTCTCCGCGTCAACCCGAGCCGCCGCCTGCCCGCCGGCACGTACATCGTAGGAGGCAAGAAGGTGGTAGTAAAATAACCGCCGCCTGCCATACGGAGTATGGTATCTATGGTAGTCTATAGTTATCTATAGTTCTCTATAGTTCTCTATAGCTATCTATAGTAATCTATATCTCTATAGCTCCTTAAAGCTCAACCCTTGTGGGGCGCATCCGGCATATTGCTCGGTTGCGCCCCACATTTCACTAAGGCACAGCCTAAATTTCGTTTTTCATCAAAATATTCGTTTGATTATTTGGCTTTTCATTCGCCTTACACTACCTTTTCATAAGGTAGGCTGCCGTTCTATCTTGAGTTGCCTCAATAAATAAAAAAAATAAAATGGTACTGAGGGTTGGTTTATTGGTTTTTTATGTAGTTTTGCAATCAAAGCAATGAACGATTTCGTTAAGCCAAATGAGCAAAGCCAAACTTGTTTGAGCTTTGCCATGG
>OBLI01002981.1_pt1 | contig 13590 bp, 15 predicted proteins | sample 1519701 | NCBI WGS metagenome assembly OBLI01 (sample SAMEA3663005, study PRJEB22513) | pig gut metagenome | biome: pig gut; feature: pig-associated habitat; material: faeces | place: France | collected 2012 | reverse complement strand
TGTAGCTCAGCTGGTTAGAGCGTTCGTCTGATAAGCGAAAGGTCGATGGTTCAAGTCCATTCAGGCCCACCATATATTAAATGGCCCGTTGGTGAAACGGTTAACACACACGCCTTTCACGCGTGCATTTATGGGTTCAAATCCCGTACGGGTCACCATTTGAATATTAGTTCTCTAGTGAGAACTTTTTTTATGCAATTAAAGTGTTCTATATAATAAAAAGGAAATGTTTTTTACATTTCCTTTATTGTTTTTACTAAGTTTTCTATTTTAACTAATTCTTGATTACCAGTTATCATATTTTTTAAAGTTACTGAATTTTGTTTTAATTCATCTTCTCCGATAATAATAACTTTATCAATATTTTCTCTATTAGCAGTATTCATTGCCTTTTTAAGTTTTATGTTATTAAGTTCAGTTAATACTTTATATCCATTTTCTCTTAACATATTTGATATTTCAAATAAGTTTTTATCGTTTGTAAATGAATATACATATACATCATATTTCTTTAATGATTCTGACCATTTTTCTTTTAATAATGCATATATTGGTTCTAAACCAAATGACATACCTATAGCAGGATATTCTTCTCCGTTGTGTAAGAATTTAGTTATAATATTATCGTATCTTCCACCTCCACCTAAGGCTGATTTAAATTCACCAGTTCTATCAAATACTTCCCATACACAGCCAGTATAAATTTCAAGTCCTCTTGCTAAGAATGGAGTAAACTTACATAAATCTAAGTTTAAATCTCTAATTAAATTATTTAATTCATTTAATTCTTTTAATCCTTCATTCAATAATTCAATATTACTATTTTCTAATTCTTTAGTTAATTCTTCTAAATTTAGTTTAAAATACTCAAATATTTTATCAACATTTTCTTTTTCAGTACATGCTTCTAGTTCTTCTTCAATATCTTCTCTTTTTAATTTATCTAACTTATCAACTAAAGTTATAAATGCTCCTACTTTTTCTTTAGGTACGTTGCAGTATTCTAGAAGTCCACTTAAGAATTTTCTATTGTTATATCTAATTTCGACATCTATATCAAATTTTTTAAATGCTTCTTTTGTCATCATAAAGTATTCTATTTCTGCATAAGGTGATTCTGTTCCACAAGCATCTACATCACATTGATAAAATTCACGTGCTCTTCCTAATTTAACTGGACCATCTCTAAATACTTTACCTATTTCATATCTTTTAAATGGTAATATTAATCCTTTATTCATACCGATTACTTTTGAAAATGGTACTGTTAAATCGTAACGTAATCCAATATCTCTAAGACCTTGATCTTTAAATTTATATACTTCTTTTAATATTTCTGCTCCACCTGCATATTTACTTGCTAGTAAATCATAATAACATAATATTGGTGTCTCAAGTGGTAAGAAACCATATTTTTCAAATGTACTCTTTAATGTATCAGTGATTTTGTTTCTAATAATTTGTTCTTCTGGTAAAAAATCACTGGTACCTTTTAGATTCATTAATTTAAAATCTTCATTCATTATCTACTTCTTCCCTCGCTTATCTTCTCTTCATAAATTGAACCATTCATATAGTTCATATATAATTTCTGATTATAATTTTTCTTAAATTCTTCTTCTATAATTATTAATTTAGTAAGTAGTGCTTTGTATTCGCTAACTTTCATATATTCTTTATATTTTTTAATAACTATTCCTTTTAATTTATTTATTTCATCTAGTACCATACCTACGTCGCCTTCAGTGGTATCTTCATCATTTAAAATACGTAACATAAATTTAATAACTTTATCTATTTTTTTATTTATTCTTTGCTTTATATAAGCATCTCTTAGTTTTGAGTCAACTAATACAACTTTTTTTGCTTTGATAGTTAGTCCTGGAACTCCATTTTTTGGTTCAACTCCAAGGCCAACCATATTTACGCTATAGTATACTAGTTTCATGTCTTTGCCATTTTTTTCTATTACGTATTTCATTTTACCACCTTATAATAAATCGTCTCTATATTCCTTTGTTATTCTTCTTCTTTCGCTTTCCCTATATTCATTAATAAGTTTATGGTTGCCGTTAACTAATACTTCTGGTACTTCCATTCCTCTAAAATTTCTTGGTTTAGTATATACTGGATAATCAAGTAAGTTATCATTAAAACTTTCAAATTCTAAACTTGTACTTGTTATAACTCCATCTATTAATCTTACTACTGAATCTGTTATCATCATTGATGGAAGTTCTCCACCTGTTAAGATAAAATCTCCGATTGATACTAATTCATCTGCTAAAGTGTATATTCTTTCATCAAAACCTTCATAGTGTCCACATATAATTATTAAATGTTTTTTTTCTTTAAGTTCATATGCTTTCTTTTCATTATATGTTTTTCCTCTAGGTGTCAAAAGTATCACATATGAATCCTTTGTTCTAATACTTTCTACTGCATTAAATACTGGTTCACACATCATTATCATTCCACCACCACCACCAAATTGATAGTCATCAACTTGGTTGTTTTTATATGGTGTGTAGTCTCTTATATCTATTATATTTATTTCTACTTTTCCTTTTTCAATGGCTCTTTTCATTATACTTTCTGTTAAAAAACCATCAAACATATGAGGAAATAGTGTTAGTATGTCTATTTTCATAAAAACACTCCTATATCATGAAAATGTATTTCTCTATTTTGTTTATCTATTTTTGAGATAAAGTTTTCATTAAATGGGATAAGTTTATCATTAACTCTTATATTCTTATTTCCATTATCTTCTCTATATTCGGTGATATTTCCAACTAAAGAGTTTTCATTATATACATTCATTCCAATTAATTCTTCAGTTAAAATTTCATCTTCTTTTAAATGTAAATCTTCTTCATTTACAAATACACTTGCGCCTTTATATTTAATAACATCATTAATATTATCTATACCAACAAATTTAACCATATCATATTGTTTATGTTGTCTATAGGTTTCAATTGTTTCTTCAGTTTTTAAATGTCCTACATATAATTTGAATCCTTTTGTAAATATTTTATCTTTAAATTCAAAATTACTTAATATTCTTATTTCGCCCTTAAGGGCATGTGTATTAGTCACCTTTCCTATGTATATAAATCTCATAATAATTCCCCTTTATTTATATAAATGATATAAGACTATAGATGCTGAAACTCCTACATTTAAACTTTCACAAGCAGGGTTCATGTCTATTCTAATTATTTCATCACACATATTTAAAATTTCTTCTCTTACACCATTACCTTCGTTTCCAAATATTATAGCAAATTCCTCCATATTTTCAAGTTCTTCAAGTGATTTTGATTTTTTTAAGGAAGTTCCTACTACTTTTATATGTTTATCTTTTATTTTATTTATTATTTCTTTTAAATCGCCAATCACTATATTTGTATTATATATCATACCACCTGTACTTCTTAATACTTTTTCATTATATGGGCTTACTGAATCTTTTGAAAATACTACAGTATCTGCATTAAATGCTACACTTGATCTTATTATAGTTCCAGCATTACCAGGGTCTTGTATATTATCTAGTATTACTATTTTATTTCCTATAAAATTATTATTATTTATTTTTGAAATTCCTAAAAGTCTTGGAGTACTTTTTAAATTACTAATACTTTTCATTACATCGTTTGTTACATAATTATAATTAAAGTCATAATTACAAGTTGTACCTTCTAAAACATATAATTCTTTTAACATATGATTTTTAATTGCTTCTTCTATTAGGTTTTCACCTTCTATTACGAATAATCCTTTTTCTAAAGAATATTTCTTAGTTAGAAGTTTTCTTATCTCTTTTATTCTATTATTATCTTTAGATGTTATAAGCATGTTATTCCTCCTTTAGTACTTTAGTATTTTCTTTATAATTTGGTTTATATTTTTTAACATAATTCCAAAATTTTTTAGAATGATTGAATTCTAAAAAATGGCATAGTTCATGAATAATAACATAATCTATTTCATCAATACTGTATTTAATTAATTCTGAATTTAATTTTATAAGTTCTTGTCTTTTATTACAATAACCCCATTTTCTCTTCATTTTGCCAATCATTACTTTTGGATATGGAATATCTTCCTCAAATAAATTATAACATATTTTTACTCTTTCATTAAATACTCTTTCACATTCATTCTTTAGAAAAGTATTTAAATATGTTTTATTTTTAACAAACACTTGGTTTCTCACAAATTCTATTTTAGAAACTGTATTTAGTACTACAACGTCATAATTATTACCAAGATAATAGAATTCTTCATTCTTTTTTTCTTTTCTTTGCACTGTATCATTCATTCTAATTATATCGTCTTCATTTTTCTCTATAAATGACTTAATCATATTATTAGTTACAAAGTAATTACATGTAATATATATTCCATCTTTTTTTACTCTTAAATACATATTTTTATTGTTTTTTCTTGTTATGAATACATTAAATATTTTATCTTTGATTGTTATTGTCATAATGTAACCCTCTATTCATAATTATAACATTTTTAAGGCAATTAAAAAAGCATTCGTATGAATGCTTTTAAATTACATTGTAGTTTCTGGAATTACTTCCGGTGTTACTTCAACGTTTGTTGATACTTCCGGTACTGTTTCTTCTACTGGTACTTCTTCTTCGACTAAATCTAATGTTTCAGTTGTATTTTCTTCTTCATTTAACTCAGTCGTATCTGTTGTGTCGGTAGTTTTATCTTGTTCTTTCCATTTTGCTACTAATTCATTATCAGTATTATCCTCTGGCTTATATGTATCATCTACATCAACTAATATTTCGTTTCCTTCTTCATCTGTTTCTTTAGCTTGCCATCCATCAAATACTTTTTCTAATTCTTCTACTGAGTCACCAACTTCAATAGTTTCATTTTCTCCTGCTTTAGACTTTGCATCAGATATTTTGATTTGATTATCTAACAATTCTTCTATTTCATCTGGTACTACTTCTTTAGCATTTTCATTTGTTTTATCAACTTTTACGAAATATGTTGGAGTTTTTAATCCTACTTCATCTGGTGTTGGTAAATTATAATTATCCAATTCTTCACTAGTCATACCAACTGTAACAGTTTCTCCTTCACTTTCGTAAATAACCCTTGCTGTTCCAAATACTGCGTATAAGTCTAAGTCACCTGTTAATGTTACCATTTGATTTAGTTGATATTCTATTACGTTACTTCCTGGTTTAGTTGCAAATCCTAATTTTTTCATTCCTTCAGGAGCAACTCCTCCATAATTTTCAATTCTGATAGGCATTTCTTTTTGACTATCATAAGTTAATGTTATGCCTACTTCACCACCTTTATAGTGATATCTTATGCTATAACTATCAGCAACTTTAGCATATAAACGAATTTCATTTTGTTCATTTGCTATTTTTGTTAAATCCTTTGATAAATAATATACTCTATCACCACTAAAGTCAGGTGTAGTATACCATCCTTCAAAGAATCCTTTTTCAAGATTAGCATCACTTAAAGCAACTTTACCTTCTTTTAGATCATATTCAGTTTGTGAATTTGTATCTTTATCATAAATTATTGTGTAAACTGCAATACTACAACTTGTGTAAATATTTGTATTACTTGTAATTTTATTTGTAAAGTCAAATTCTTTTGTTAAATTTTCATCAGCATAGTACTTACATGAAGTATATCCATTTGGTACATATGGACTAACTTTTCCATTTTTAACTTCAACTGTATGAACATCGTCTTCATCTAATAAATTGAATGATACTACATAAGTTTCTTCATTTTTATCATTTGATTTAGTAGTTACTTTCTTAATAACAGTAGTCTCTTTATCCTCCTTCTTGTCTTCTTCTTTCGTGTCTGGAACTACTATGTCATCTTTTGGTTTAACAGGATCTTTTTCTTCACTTTTTTTGTCACAACCAACAAGAAGTCCAATAATAGTACCAATAATTACTAGAATAGCTATTGCTATAAAGATGATTACTCTATTATCGTTTTCTTCCTCGATAAATTTTTCTTCAACTTTTACAGCAGGGCTTTTCTTAGTAACTTTCTTACTATCTTTCATTTAACCCTCCCTTGTATCAAGCTTTACGCTTTCTACTCTCATAATCATTATATATTTTATGTTAATGTAAATCAATAGTTAATGTAAATTTAATGTAAATAAAAAAGAGCTTTCGCTCTTAAAAATCTCTATTTCTTAGGAATGCTGGCATTTCAAGTTCTTCATCATCTTCTATTTCTTGTACAGCCTTTTTCTCTCCTTCGATTGATCTGTATAGTGGTTCTGTTGAATCTTCAAATCCTGTTGCGATAACTGTTACTACTATTTCATCAGTAAGTGCTTCATTGATAACAGCACCGAATATAATGTTAACATCTGTATTTGCAACTGCTCTTACTACTTCTACTGCATCTTCTGCTTCGAATAATGTCATTGAGTTACCACCTGTAATGTTTACTATACAATCTGTTGCACCATTAATAGTTTGTTCTAATAGTGGACTATTTACTGCTTGTTTTGCAGCTTCTACAGCTCTATTATCTCCAAATCCAACACCTATACCAATAAGTGCATCTCCTCTGTCTTCCATTATTGTTCTAACATCTGCAAAATCTAGGTTTACAAGTCCTGGAACACTAATTAAGTCAGATATAGATTGAACACCTAGTCTAAGTACATTGTCTACTTCTTTAAATGCTGCATTTAATGGAGTACTTCTATCAATTAAATCTCTTAATTTATCATTTGGAATAACTACAATAGTATCTACATGTTTTCTTAACTCATCTAGACCAACTAATGCATAGTCCATTCTTTTCTTACCTTCGAATTTAAATGGTTTTGTAACTATTGCTACTGTTAAACATCCAAGATTTTGAGCTATTTCTGCAACTACTGGAGCAGCACCTGTACCAGTACCACCACCAAGTCCGCAAGTTACGAATACCATATCTGCTCCGCGTAAAGAGTCTTCTATTTCTTCTTTAGCTTCAAGTGCAGCTTCTCTTCCTACTTCAGGTCTTGTTCCTGCTCCTCTTCCTTTAGTAATAGTTTTTCCTAATTGTATCTTGTGTTCTGCATGGGAAACATTTAATACTTGTTGATCAGTATTTGCTACGATAAATTCAACTCCACGAAGTCCTGAATCTATCATTCTGTTTACAGCATTACATCCACCGCCACCGACACCAATTACTTTTATGTCAGCTATTTGATCCATCTCTAGTTTATTGTTCATATTTCACTCCTTAATCGTTGAAAAAATATCCATATATTTTTCCGAGTACTGTATTATTATTAGTTTTCTTTATGTTAATTAATTCTTCTTGCAAATCTTCATCAACTGTATAAGCAAGTTTATTTCTAAAAGCTAATTTATCATGATAGTATTTGATAAGGCCTAATGAACTTGAATATTTATTGCTTCTACATCCTATTTCATTTACATGGTATCTTTCCATTTCTCTTCCAAATACTTCATCAACTACTAAGTTAAAATCATTAACTTCAGTTGTTCCCCCTGTAAATATTATATAACTAATTTCCAACTTTGTTAAGAGATTTATTTGCTTTTTAGCAAGGTCCAATAACTCTTTAATTCTAGAAAATATTATCTCACTAATCTCATATTGATTTATTTTAATATTTTCTTTAGAGTTTGTCAACACATCCTCACTCCAACTTGTTGATGCATTTCTCTTACTTGCAAGAGCAAATTTTTCTTTTAACTCTTTAGCTTTTTTTCTACTTATATCATATATATAGCAAATATCTCTGTCAATATTTTTACCACCAACTTCAATATTTTCGGTATCTACTAATATTCCTTTTTTAAAAATACTTACCTCTGTTTTTTCTTCTCCAATATTTACTACTGCTACATTTTTAGAATCTAATGTTTTTGTTTTGAATTCATAGTAGTCAGCTACACTTCCGAAGTTAATATCTACTATTCCTACTCCTATACTATCAAGTAATGATACTGCAGCATATACATTCTTTTTAGGAGCTAAACTCATTACAGCTTTGCACTTTAATACTTTTGCTTGCTTTCCTTTAGGATCTTTAGTTTTTTCTTCATCATCTAACATAAATTCTATAGGCATAATTGAAACAAATTCTTTGTTATTTGGAACTTTGTTATAAACACATGATTGTAGTACTTTTACTATATCATTTCCTGTTACTATAGAATCTTCTGCTTTTATGTTAACTTTTCCTTCTACTACATTAAACTCTGCATAATAAGATGGAATTGTTAATACAACTTTGTTTATTTTTATATTTAACATTTCTTCACATCGATTAAATACTTCTTTTAATGAGATTAATGTTTCTTCAGGATTAACAATAATACCCTTTTTAACTCCTTTTGATTTTACTTCAGATACAGCAAGAACATGTACATCATCTTTGTACACTTCGCCTACTACTAACTTAACTGTAGAACTACCAATATCTAAACTTGATATTATTTCTTTCATGTATCCTCCTATAATCAATTATCATTATATCAAAAAAAATTCTTTTTTTAAAGAATTACTTCATCAAAAACATATTTTATACTAAATTCATAGTATGGTTGCTCTATTCTATCTTTTCCATTATATGTTATTTCAACATTTAATTTCTTCGTTTCTCCACCTTTTATTACGTCTTCTTTACTTAGTGATAAGTTTATATTAACATTTTTAGTATCTATGTTTGCAAATATTTTTTCTATGTAAACATTTGTTATTTTAGCATCAATATTTCCTATGTTTGTTAAATCTACACTAAATGAATTAGTGTTTTTAAACTTATTTAAATCTGGTACTTTTGCTTGGATAGTACCATTTTCATTATCAAGTTTTATTGTCATCTCTGTTTCATAATCAATACTTACATTGTTTAGTTTTATATCATAATACTTTTTTATTATATTAGTATCTCCTCTTATAGAAAATCCATTAAAAAGATAATATAAAGCCAATGATAATACCAATATACTAAATAATAATACAATTAAAGCATAAGTTATTTTTTCTTTCATATTACCTTCCTATTCTAATAATATGATATCATAAAACAATTAAAAAAGCATTAGTTTACTAATACTTTTAATCATTGTTATTATATTTTCCTATTTTAACATGTTAAGGATCCCGCATTATGTACTAGTACTTGAATATCTGTTACGAAGTAATTACTATTTCCTTCAATTGTTAAATTGTATGTTTTGATTGGGGTGTCGTATACTTTATATTTTATATCTTTTATTTCGATAACTTCTTTATTTGAACTTAACATCTTGTCTCCTTTTTTAACATCATATGCTCTTGTCCAACCTTTATCGACAATATAAATTTGATGTTTAGGTGACATCTCAACTTTTTTATTTCCTATCGTTAAAGTATATGTATCTTTTGTTGTGCTTGTTATTGTTCCTAGTACTTTTTTTAATTCTAGTTCATTTGTTTCTAAATTATATGAATATACTTTTTCTCCTACTTTAACATCTTCGATGTTTTTAAATCCACTTTCAGTTTTTACTTTAGTTCCAGCCACAAAGCAGTATTCATAATCATCTTTTGACTCTGATATTTTATAGCCATCTACTGTGAATGCTTCTATTTTGTAATAGACAAACAGGCATGTAAAATCTTCTACTTCTTCACTATAATTGAATTTAAAATTTTCACTTTTATTGTTTACTATAGTTTCTTTTACTTTAGTATAATTTATTTCTGATGTTCCTTTAGGTCTATTAGTTATTGATTTATATAATACATATTTTATCTCATTTAAATTTGAAGTTGCTGACTCTGGTATTATCGCTGTCATTTCTATTTTATTTATTGATTTTGTTACATTATAATTAACTACATAGTTTTTATCGGGTTTAATAATTGAATTAGTTTTTTCTAATACATTTCCACAATTAATATCAGTATTATCTTGTTCAACTATTTCATCTATTGTTAAATCATTTACATCTCTAGTTCCATTTGAAATATATTTTATATATTTTTTATTGTCCCAAAAAATAAGTTTTTTTATTTCTCCACCTGTTTCGAATTCAACATAATAATACTTTTTGCCTCCTGTTAATTCTATTGGACTTTTTTCATCTGTTTTACTTTTACAATAAACATTTGATTGTTCTACTTCATACATATTCTCTGTTAAATATTTTCTTATTGATGTCGTTGCAACTGTTTGTGCTTCATTCAAGAAAATTTGTTTTTTTGAATTATTGTACATACTTATTATATTAGGTACTGCAATAATTACTAATATTGCTAATATTGCAATAACTGCTAGTAATTCTATTAATGTAAAACCATTTTTTTCGTTCATTTACTATTCTCCTACTATTTAATAGTATAACATTTATAATATTTTAAATCAAATAAATAAAGTATCAAATTGATACTTTATTTTGTTAAAGATACTACAGAGGTAGAAGAGGCTACTTTTAATAATTCTTCATTTGATAAATTATCACCTATTATATAATAATCTTTCCCATTCATTGTCCAATTTAATGATGAGTCTGATAAAGTTCCAAGAACATTTTCATAGAATACTAATTCTCCTGATACACTTGTTACCTCAAAATCTTTTGGTGCTTTACTAGCTTCCTCTATTAATATAAACGATTTATCTCCTGTAAATGTTAATATAACTCTTTCAGAATCTTTTGATTTTATCGTTTCTTCACTTTTAAATTTTGTCCCTGTTGGTAAATACATTGGATACACAATTTCATCAATCTTACTTACATCTTTACAACATTCTTCTGATGCATTACTTTCAACGTCAAAATATTCTTCTTTAAAATCCGGATTAAAATCTATTTTAGAAATTTTAAATGTTATATTTGCAACTCCATCTTTATTAAATACATTTACTTCTTCTGGAGACATTTCTTTATTAAATACTATCTTTTGACTAATTAATGAACTATTATTCGGGTAGTTAACTGATGATGATAAAATATACTTATCTTCTTTTTCTTCTAAAATTACATTAGAGTCATTTTCTAAGTCTTTTAATAGAGATGATAAGATATATGCTTGACTACTATTGTATGGCCATTCACTTTGAAATTTAAAGCTTTTATTAAGTGATGGAGTCACAACATATACTCCACTTTTATTTTTCAATATTATTTGTTCATGGTCATTTTCTTTATTAACTAATGAAGCTTTATAATAATCTCCTTCCATATAGTCAACTTTTACGTCATAGTGATATAATTCTTCATTACTTACAATATCCATTTGACCGATTAGTGAATACTTTGTATTATCTTCTAAAAGTTTTTTATATTCATTTATAGCTTTTTTAGAATCCATTTTATTACAGCCTGCTAAAAATAAGCATGATACTAGTAATAATATTACTTTTTTTATATAAATTCCCCCTTCACACTAAATTATATTTTTGTTTCTATTTTATATGAATAGAAAATTATTTTTTGTTAATAATAATAGTGTGTAAGGAGGAAAGATGAATACGCTTTATAAAGTTGCACTTACATTTACTATTATAGGTGCCATTAACTGGGGTATGGTTGGAATATTCAATGTTAACTTAGTATCTCTTCTATTTGGTGTAGACTCTATGTTAACAAATCTTGTATATGCCATAGTTGGTATATGTGGACTTATATCAACAGGTATATTATTAAAACCACTAGATGAAAAAATCAAATAGTGGTTTTTTAATAAAATAAAAAGTAGTATTTCTACTACTTAATTTATTATAATCCTAGAGAAGCTTTATCAACTTTTAGTCCAGGACTCATAGTTGTTGAAACACTAATGTTTTTAACAAAAGTACCTTTAACAGCTGTAGGTTTATTTTTAACTATTTCATTAACGATAGCTCTTAAATTTTCTTCAAGTTTATCTTCGCTAAATGATAATTTTCCAATTGACATATGAACATTTCCATAAGAATCATTCTTATATTCAACCATACCTTTTTTAATATTGCTGATAGCATCTTTAACATTAGTAGTAACTGTTCCAAGTTTTGGGTTTGGCATTAATCCTTTAGGACCTAAAACTTTACCAAGTTTACCTAATAATGGCATCATTTCTGGAGTAGCAACGATTGTATCGAAATCGAACCAATTTTCTTTTTCAATTTTTTCAATCATATCTTCAGCTCCGCAATAATCTGCTTCACTAGCCTCAGCAGCTTTAGTCTTAGTAACAACTAAAACTCTTTTAGTCTTTCCAGTTCCATTTGGAAGAACAAAACTTCCTCTAATATTTTGATCAGTTTTTTTAGCATCAATATTTAATTTTAATACTAAATCTACTGATTCATCAAATTTTCTAGGTTTAAGACTTTTTAGTACTTTTATCGCTTCAGTAACATCATAGCTTTTATTTTTTTCTACGTTACTTAATGCTTCCACATACATTTTACTATGTTTTTTCATAAACTTAACCTCCTTATGTGGTAATTGGATTATCTATATTTCTCACGAATAATATTTTTTTAATTATTCTTCGTTTGCTTTTTCTTCGTCTTCTTTAGATTGTTCTGTTGATTCTACTTCAACACTAGCACCTTCAGCCATTGCCTTAGCGCTTTCTTCCATTTCTTCTAGAGCTTCTTCTAATTTAGCAGCTTGAGCTTCAGCTTCAGCAGCTTCTTTAGCATGTTCAGCTAATTCTGAATCATTAAGTCCTTTAATTGCAACACCCATATTTCTTGCAGTTCCAGCAACTATATTAATAGCAGCTTCTTGATCATATGCATTTAAATCAGGCATTTTGATTTCAGCAATCTTAGTGATGTCATCTTTAGAAATAGTTGCAACAATGTTATTAGCACCTTTTGTGCTACCTTTTTCAATTCCAGCTGCTTTCTTAATTAATGATGCAGTTGGTGGAGTTTTTAATACGAAGTCAAATGTTCTATCATCATAAATAGATACTTCAACTGGTATGATATCCCCCATTTTTTCTCTTGTTGCTTCATTGTACTTTGTACAAAATTCTTGTAGATTAATTCCTGTAGGTCCAAGTCCAGTACCAATTGGTGGAGCTGGTGTTGCTTTACCTGCTGGAATTTGTAATTTGATTTTCTTTACAACATTCTTTGCCACGAAAAACACCTCCTATATATTTTAGTTATTTTTTTTCGCGAGTGGTTCCGCGATAATCCTTTAATCTCCCACTTCTAATTTATATCACCTGATATAAATCGACTACTTGATAATAGCATAAAAGTTGTATAAAATCAAGGAAAATAAGCATATTATTAATGATTATTATTAAAAAAATTAAAATCATTAGTGTTTTTATTATTATGTGTTTATCTTTTTTATCACATTTTATATATGAATGGTATGATAACTTTTTATTTAGTATGTTTTTCCCTGTTAACGAAAGTATATGGGAACATATGAAATTATTAATTACTCCAGTGTTAATTTATGCACTAATTGAGTATTTTATTTATAAAAATAAATCTATAAAATTTAATAATTTTTCTTTATCATATGGTATTTCTATAATAACTGGTATTATTTTATATCTTCTTATTTATTTACCAATCGATCA
>OBLI01002980.1_pt1 | contig 13591 bp, 10 predicted proteins | sample 1519701 | NCBI WGS metagenome assembly OBLI01 (sample SAMEA3663005, study PRJEB22513) | pig gut metagenome | biome: pig gut; feature: pig-associated habitat; material: faeces | place: France | collected 2012 | reverse complement strand
GGGGGGAGCCATATCGTTGGTAACTAACGGTTGGTCGCAGACTAACGGAGCCTCGATGCGTAACGTCCCTGTCTCCGACAGAGAGACATGCACGCCTTCGAGTGGTGTGTAGCGAGGAGAGGCCTGTTGGCCGTTCAAATGTCGTAAAGCAATGTGAGAGAGTGTTTCTGTCATACCATAAGTGGAATAGATCGCACCAGGGAGGGTGCGAATAGCCTGTTCCAATGCGGAGTCGATGGCTCCTCCTCCAATCAGCAGCTGCTTGATGCCCATTAGCTTGATCTGTTCTTCCTTGCGCTGTAAACTGTTGTAGATTTGCAGGGGGATCATGGCGGCAAAGGTGGGGGAGCTCTCGATGTGGGCTAACGGATGACCGGATGGTACCGCTAAACGCAGGTCTAACTGGGCAACTAATGTGCGTACAACCACCATCTTTCCGGCGATGTAGCGCAAGGGCATGCAAAGCAGTGCGCTATCTCCCGCTTGCAATCCTAAATAGCGGCAGGTCATCTGTGCGCTTGCTATCATCTGTGCTTTCCGGACGCAGAGCGCTTTAGGAACTCCAGTTGATCCGGAGGTGTGGACTGTCAATGTAGGAGAGGGATCAAACCATTCTTGTAGGAAACACTTCAGTTCCTCTACGAAATGAGCCATTTCTGGCGTACTTTCGGGCAGGGAGATATGGTCAATCTCCGCTGCCGTGTAGGTTACTCCCTCTACTGTGATCCGTTGCTGGGAACGCTCCAGTTGATAGCTTGGGTTCATCGGGTGAAAGTTTCTATAGTTGGAAAAGAACCATTAGGATCAAACCACAGACAATCTTGGCGAATTTGCAGGGGCATGTCAATGTTGTCAGTAAAGAGCATACCTGTTCCCAATCCTTGGGGAAGTGTAGGTTTCATTTGTGCGGTCCATTGGGCGATAGCGTTGAGGCCGATGTTGCTTTCCAGTGCTGAAGTGATCCACCAACGCTCCATTTTCTTTTCGTCGTTGAGCTGTTGCATCAAGTGGATCCATTCTGCACAACCTTCTATACCTCCATGGAGCGAGGGTTTTAAGATGATGTAATGGGGCTTGATGGTTTGTAGGAGAATCTGTTTTTCCTCTTTGGTTTGGATACCGATCAATTCCTCATCCAAAGCGATGGGAATAGGGCTTTCATGCACTAAATAGGCCATTCGATCCCATTGGCCAGCGGCAATCGGTTGCTCGATCGAATGGATGTCCCATTCGGATAGGCGTTTGAGCTTCTCCAAAGCCTCGTTAGGTGAGAAGGCGCCATTTGCATCCACCCGCAGCTCAATGTCGTGGCTGGAGAAGGTTTGGCGGATACGTTTAAGCAAGGTGAGCTCTTGCCCAAAATCGATATTCCCGATCTTGATCTTGATGCATCGGAAGCCTGCCGCTAACTTTTCCTCAATCTGTTTCAGCATGAAAGGATAATCCCCCATCCAGATCAATCCATTGATGGAAATACTGGCTTTGCCATTGCCAAACAGACTGTTCTCTTGCCATGCGCCGTGTCGTTGAAGCTGCCTGAGTCCGGTCTCTAAGGCGAAGAGCACGGAGGAATGGCGTGTAATCTCCTGCAATCGGATTTTCCGAAGGCTGTCAATAGCTTCCAGTTTTTGCGTGGCTATCAACAGTTCATTTTCAAACGTGGGGGTCAGCTCCGGGCTTAAGCCAGGAAGCGGAGCGCACTCGCCAATACCAAACTGTCCGGGCAGCAGGGGAGAACGAAAAAGTAGATACCATACTTTTCGCTGCAAAAGCACGCCACGTGAAGTACCGGCCGGACGCTTGAAATGAAGCGTCCGGGGGATAATCTTAATGGTTAGCGGTTGCATGGATCAGGGGAATTTTGGATAATCTTCAAAACGGGGACGGCGTTTCTCCAAGAAAGCCTTTCCGCCCTCTTGCGCCTCGTCGGTCATGTAATAAAGCATGGTAGCATCGCCTGCCAATTCCTGAATACCGGCCTGTCCATCCAGTTCCGCATTCAATCCGGCCTTGATCATGCGAAGTGCCAGGGGACTGAGTAACATCATCTCTTCAGCCCATGCCACATATTCATCCTCTAATTGTGCTAAAGGAACCACCTTATTGACCATACCCATTTGCAATGCTTCTTGGGCGTTGTATTTCCGGCAGAGGAACCAAATTTCGCGGGCTTTCTTTTGGCCAACGATGCGCGCTAAATAGGAGGAGCCGAATCCAGCGTCGAAGCTTCCTACGCGAGGACCGGTCTGCCCAAAGATGGCATTCTCTGAGGCAATGGTCAAATCGCAAACCACGTGCAACACATGGCCTCCACCAATGGCGAAACCATTTACGGCGGCAATCACTGGCTTCGGGAGCGAACGGATTTGCTTCTGTACGTCCAGCACGTTGAGACGGGGAACGCCATCCTTGCCGACATAGCCGCCACGTCCCTTAACGTGCATATCGCCTCCTGCGCAAAAGGCGGTGTCGCCGGCACCGGTCAAGACAACAACATTGATGTCTGGGCGTTCACGGCAGATATATAGTGCGTCGCTCATCTCTGTGGTGGTCGTAGGGGTGAAGGCGTTGCGATAGCGTTCACGATTGATCGTGATGCGGGCGATGCCCTTGTAGAAATCGAACAAGATCTCTTCGTATTGTTTAATGGGTGTCCATTCTCTATGTGTTGTCATTGTGCAAAACTGTTTTTAAGTTGATGATAATAGGCTTTTAATAATTCCATATCGTGAGCGGCATCCGTGAATACCTCAATCAGCATAGGCTGTGTAGAAGCGGTCTCTGTTTGGGTGAACGGAGGCAGTGCTGCGGCCAGCTCCTCGGCGTTGTGTACCGCTTGGTAGTGGAAACCTCGCTCGGCTGCCCATCCCTTGGCGGAGGTTTGGTGCTTGCCCGTCACGAGTTGATGAGCTTTCTCGGAGAGTTGCAGGCCTGGTAGGGATTGGAAAATCTCTCCACCACCGTTGTTCAGCAACAGGATGCGTAGATTCGGCCGCAGGTTACGGTTCCACAGCGCATTCATATCGTAGAAGAAGCTGAGATCGCCTATCACCACGAAATTGAGGCGGGCAGAGGCCAAGGCATACCCCATAGCGGTAGAAAGCGTTCCCTCAATGCCATTCACACCACGGTTACAGCAAACCTCTACGCTATCGGGGAGGGTGTATAGCTGGGCGTAGCGCACCGCCGAACTGTTGGCCAAGTGTAGGGCTGATTCAGCGGGTAGCGCATGGAGCAACGCACCGACAGCGGCCATCTCGGAATAGTCAAACTGAGGCTCCGGAATCCGTTTGGAGCGGTATTCCCAACCTTTCGGGTATTCCACTTGGCGATTATCCAACAGGTAGGCAATCTTCTCTAAGAACTCGAAGGGATCCATCTCGATGACGGTGGTCAGGCAGCCGAAAGTATCGACTACCTCTCCATCGAGCGAGACATGCCAATGCTCTTTGGGCGGATGATTCCGCAAGTAGGTCTTTAGGCGTTTAGAGACAATGTGTCCCCCATAGGTGATTACTAACTCTGGTTTCAATTGCTCCTGCTCCGCTTCGGGAAGCGCATACAGCAAGGCATCAAAGTTCTTGATTGGCAATCCCGGCACGATGCGGTTCCCGATGTGCTCGGTCAGCCAGGTGAAATGCTTATAGAGTAATTTGCAGATCTTCTTTTCGAAGAGGTAGATCAGGCTCATCTGCCCGGCGATCACCATCCGTTTGCTATAACCGTTCAAGCGGGCGATCAGCTCGTCATATTGACGGTCATAGACGTTCAGTCCTTGGTAGCGGGTGATCACACGCACCTCGGGCAGCTGCTCCGTGGTGAATTGGAAGAGCGGCTCAGCGATGGGCACGTTGATGTGCACCGGACCTTTCCCGTGGTGATGCAAAGCGAGCAGGGCTTCGTTGATCAATCGGTTGCAATGCCATTCCTCCTCCTCGGTATGGATCTCGGGCAATTGCACCGAGCACTTAACTAACGAGCCGAATACGCCCGGTTGGGGGAGGGTCTGTCCATCCATCTGCCCGATCCATGCGGAGGGGCGGTCGGCGGAGATGACCACTAAAGGAACTTGTTGGTAGAAGGCTTCCGCTACTGCGGGATGGATATTCAGCAAAGCCGATCCAGAAGTACAGCAGACAGCGGCCGGTTTGCCTCCATGCAGGGCCAATCCCAAGGCGAAGAAAGCTCCACTTCGTTCATCGGTGACCGCATGGCATTGAAAAAACTCCTCCTCGTTCAACGTTTGCAAGAGGGGCGTGTTGCGACTGCCCGGACAGCAAACGATGTTGCGTACGCCGTGCGCTTTTAAGAGCGCCACTAATTGTAAAATATTCTTTTTATCACTAAACACCTGTTATCTGAATTTCGAGGTTTAACATGTTGTATGAAGCAATCGGCGCATTGTGTCTAATTTGATCTCAGTCTCTTGCCATTCCTCGGCCAGTTGTGAGGCTCCCAATAGACCGCCTCCGGCATACAGCTCGAAATGGGTGGACTTGATTTGCATGCAACGCAGGTTGACGTAGAGATCGCTGTGTCCTTCCGGGTCGAGCCAGCCGATAAAGCCGGAATAGTAGGTACGATCATATCCCTCTGCCGCTTGGATGAAACGCAAGGCCCACGCTTTAGGCAATCCGCAGACAGCTGGCGTGGGATGTAGTAGCTCCAATAGCTCACCGATTTGCGTGGGATCGGGTAGGGAGAAATAGAAGTCGCTCTTCAAGTGGCAGACCTCTCCCGCACGGACGGGGTAGGGACCCTGCTCTTTTCCCTCGATCCCTAAGGTTTGCAGTTGGTCGTGGATGTATTGCGCTACTAACCGTTGTTCATGTCGGTTTTTGGGGTTCCATTGCTCCTCTATCTGCCCATTGCGCAGAGGTTGTGTCCCCGCCAAGGCTACGGTATGCCAGTTATGCTGCTCGCCAGAGAGCAGGATTTCCGGTGTGCAGCCCATCCAGGTGCCTGTCTGTGGTGTGTGGCAGAGATAGACAAACGAACGGATATAACGAGCCACGCCCGCCAAGAAACTCTTCCCTACGGAGAATCCCGTCTGTCTTGGGACCGATTGCTTACGGGAGAGCACCAATTTACGATCTGTATGGTGGAGTAACGGCGCTGTGAAGTCGGCGAAACGCTGGGCATAAGCTGCCTCCGGCACCGGGAAGATACGCTTCTCGGAGGATGCCTCCTTATCGCTCGCTTTCGTGAAGGCAGGAACAGCCCATTCCCCCAGCTCGTCGGGTTCCAATACCACGATGGGATGCGCCTCGCTCAGTTGGAAAGGAGCCATCACGAAGCCCCGCATCCCTTTCAGTTGGGCAATGGAAGATAATTCGTGCGGACGGCCTTGTCGCTGGAGGGCATAATGAATCTGTTGTTCGCCCGGCCCGATCCAAGCGGCGAAGGCTTGGCCCGCTGCGATATGATTGTCGATTGTTTGGTCTATGGCATCCATTATTTCTTTTTCAAAATGCTGTTCACGACACGCACGCTGGAGACCAGCTTATCGGTCGAAGTGAACACATCTACATTCCACACGTGCGAGGAGCGTCCCTTATGGATTATGGTACCGACCGCACGCACCGTGTCGCCCTCGTGTGCTGAGGAGACGTGGCTACCGCTGACCTGCATACCTACCACCATCTCATCCGGCTTGGCTAAAATCATAGAGCCCATACCGGCTACAGTCTCTGCCAAAGCCAAGGTCGCACCTCCATGCAGGATGCCAAAAGGTTGGCGCGTCCGCTCATCCACCGGCATCGTGGCCTCCACTCGGTCTTCCGAAGCATAGGTGTATTGAATGCCGAGATTACCCATCAAGGCATGTTTAGAACGGGCGTTCAGCTGATCCAGGGGTACATCCGCCGGGCGGATTGTAGCTAAGATCGCCTTCTCGACCGCTACGGCCACACCATCCATTGTGTTAGGCAGTGTCGTGAAATCGGCACAGGCCTTCACGGAATCTCTTGCGTTGCCCATCGCCACGCCTGTGCCTGCCAATTGCAGCATCGAGACATCCGCTACACCGTCGCCAATGGCTACGACCTCCTCTGTGGTCACCTTCAGCATCTCCATCAAGACGGCCAACGTGTTGCCTTTATTGATGAAATGGGGAGCTACCTCCAAGAAATAATCCTCCGTGAGGAAAGCCTCCAGCACACCATCCAACCGCCGTTTCCAGTGGTTCTCCAAGCCACGCAAGGCCTCGCCATCATCGCTGGTCAAAATACATTTGCAAGGCGAGAAATCGACCGCCTCGATAAACTTGTCGGTCCCGATGATGCGCATCTTGTTCAGTTCCGCCTCCTCCTGCACATGCGGGTTGTGCGGATCGTTCGTCAAAATGAAATCTTGGTGATAAGTGAAAATGGTAAAGCCATTCTCGTTCGCTTTCCGGTAGAGATAAGGAATCATTTCCGGATTGATACGCTTTTCAAACAGCAGCTCACCTGTTTGAGCATTGATGATTTGTCCGCCGTTGTAGGAAAGGATAAAGCCCCCATAGTGGTTCAGTTCCAAGGCTTCCGCCAAGGGCTGTACTCCTTTGGTAGGGCGTCCGGAGGCTAATACGATATGTACACCCATCTGTTGTGCCTTCAATAGGGCGGCATGGGTACGCTGTGTAATCTCTTTTTGGTCATTCAATAATGTACCATCTACGTCTAAGACTAATAATTTGCACTGCATAGCGATCCGATTTTTTTAAGTGATAACCCATCATGCACTTTCCTGGAATAACCGGAAAGTGCATGATGGATTGAGCGAGCAAAAATAACGATTCTCCCCGCATTCCCCAAGTCTTTTTCTCCTTTATAGTGGAAAAAAGTTGCTCTGTTCTGAGATAAACTTTTCGAAGAGCCGGTAAAACTTAAATCCAAACTTTGGATTATACAATCCAAGCCTTGAACTGTATAATCCAAGCTTTGGATTACAAAATCCAAGGCATGGATTGAAGTTTTAGAGGCGCATTCAATAAGTTAATGACTCGTTTGCTTGGATTACTATAAGCGCAGTTTCTCATACATCCGCCGGTAGGTTGGTGTAGCGATGCCTAACTGTTCGCCTAAACGGATGACGTAACCGGTGAGGCTTTCCAATTCTGTGGGTTTGCCGTTCTTGAAGTCGGTGTGCATGGAGGTGGTTGAGCCGGGAGGCATCATCTGCTGAGCGGCTAAGGAGGACGCAACGATGTCTTCAGGCAATCCTGCATGAGCGGCATGTGCCACAGCTGCCAACTCCTCGCTGATAGCGATGAAATCATCATGATGCTGAGCGATGACTTCATTCAAAGGTTGATCGAAATAGCTGGTGGTGGTGGCTGCGGTGGAGATTATATAAAATTTCTTCCAGTATAGACACACCCGCCCCAAATGGTTCGTCCTGGGCATAAGGCTTGGATGCGTTCGGGGATACCCAATCCGTTCAGCAAGGGGATGATGATTGTATCTGGACCAATCATCGGTTGAAGCTGACGGATGTTTGCCTCCAAGTCGTAGCCTTTTGTGCAACAGAAGAGGTAATCGATGGGGCCGATCTCGGCTGGAATATCGGTCGCTTTGTCGGGATGGGCTACGATCGTTTTCCCTTCCTGTTCGAGCTGGATTGTGATTCCTTGGGATTGGATCGCTCGCAAGTTCTCCCCGCGCCCCATAAAATTAATTTCCACTTGTGGATCTTCCGCATAGCGAGCAGCCATCCGTCCTCCATAGTATCCTCCAACTCCTCCAATGCCAGAGAATGCGATCTTTGTTTTCTTCATGTTGCTTTTACTGTTATTTCTTCTTGCCTTTGCCTCCCTTGGCTGCTTTCGTGATCCGCTTGCCGGTCAGGTCGAACTGGCTGAGCATGTCGCCCGTCACTTCGTTCTGATTCTTCTTCACGAGCGTCATGTCTACGTCGAAGCCGTTGCCGTTGAAGTAGAACGTGATCGATTTCTCCCGCTCGGTCACCTGCTCCACCTCGATCTGCTGTCCATCTGCGGAGAGATTCACCTTCAGTTTTCCATCCACACGAGTTACATCTACTGTCATCTCCTCGATATCGACGGGCAGATCTTGGATTTTCACTAACCATTGACCAATGAAATAGTCTTTGGACTCTCCTTGTGCGTGAGCTGCGAGTGTGCTGGCAGCCATCAGCATGCACATCATGCAAAATAATGCGATTTTCTTCATTTTTCTTTGGGTTTTATTGATTTGATTACGGGGACGAAGGTAGCCAAAATTGGGTTATCTCGTGCGCCCCATCGTCCATTTTGAACCCGTTTTTCGACGAATCCCCCTGTTTGATTCGATGAATTTACGGAGGGTGCCGGGCGGCGGATCTTTTCTCGCTTGATCTTTGTGTGAGATCGCCATAAAATCGCTATGTTTGCGCTGCTCTTTTTTAGATTTTTAGGACAAACTACGAATGATGAAAAATAGAATCACGATGTTAGGAACTGGCAGCGCGCTGGTCACAAGGTGTTTTAATACCTGTTTTGTCTTGACAAGCAGCAGTGGTAAACATTTGTTGGTGGACACCGGAGGTGGCAATGGCATCCTGAGTCAGTTGGAACGTGCCGGTATCGAGCGAGGAACGATTTCGGATCTCTACATCACCCATGCGCATACGGATCATGTGTTAGGCGCTATCTGGCTCATCCGTTTGACGTTGCAACGGAAAACGCCTGCTGTGTTGTGTATCTTCAGCCATCGACGTGTGTTGGATGTGTTGACCTCTTTTTGCCAGATGCTGCTGCCTAAAAAGTTGATTGATAAGATGCCGGATCGCATTGCATTCAAGGAGTTGCGGGAAGGGGATCGTTTCGAGGTGGGCGACATGCGGCTGCAATGTTTCGACATCCATTCGACGAAGGAGCAGCAGTTTGGCTTCACGGCCCTGTTGCCGGGAGATATTCGCCTGACCTGCTTGGGCGATGAGCCTTATAACGAGGTCAATGCGCGCTATGCGGAGGGCGCTGACTGGCTGATGAGCGAGGCTTTCTGTCTTTATGCCGATCGGGAGCGGTATAAGCCGTATGAGAAAAATCATAGCACGGCCTTGGACGCGGCTCGTGATGCGGAGCGCCTGCATGCGCGCAACCTGATCCTCTATCACACCGAGGAGGACACGCTTGCGCAACGCCGTGCGCGCTATACGAAGGAGGCGGCCACGGTTTTCACCGGTTCTATCCATGTGCCCGACGATTTGGAGGTAATCGAATTGGGATAGGGGAGCTGCAAACCTAAAAATCCATTCAAATTGCAAACTCAGCATTGCAAATTCGATAAAATGTGTATCTTTGCGCCTGCATAATCCCGAAAGGGAAGGTGGGCCGTAAAGTAAGTAAAGTGGAGGCATTTTTTAGGACACATAAATACTTGGTGGATCATCTCTACGCTCCGATGCGGAGAGGGTTGATGGACGAGATCAACTGGGAGGATCGCTTGATTGGCATCAAAGGTTCCCGAGGTGTCGGCAAAACGACTTTCTTGCTTGATTATGCGAGGGAGCATTTTGGGGCAGATAACAGGGCTTGTCTTTATATCAATCTGAATCATTTCTATTTCACGGAGCGTACGTTGGTGGATTTCGCTACGGCGTTTAGGGCGAAGGGTGGACGTGTATTGCTGATCGATCAAGTGTTTAAATATGCCAATTGGTCGAGGGAGTTGCGCTACCTTTATGACACGTTCGAGGATTTGCGGATCGTGTTCTCTGGCTCGTCGGTAATGCGCTTGAAGGAGGAGAATCCGGATCTCTCGGGGCGGGTGGTCTCTTATAACTTGAGGGGCTTCTCATTCAGGGAGTTCTTGAACTTGATGTCGGGCAATGCTTTCCCGGCTTATTCGTTCGAGGAGGTGATGCATCGACATCGGGAGATTGCGCAGGAGATCTGTACGAAGGTGAAACCGTTGGATTATTTTCAGGACTATCTGCATCATGGGTTTTATCCTTTCTTTTTGGAGAAGCGAAACTTCTCGGAGAATCTGTTGAAAACCATGAACATGATGCTGGAGGTGGATGTGCTGTATATCAAACAGATTGAGCAAACCTATCTGCCAAAGCTGCGACGATTGCTCTATCTGCTTGCAGTGACGGCGCCTAATTCGCCGAACGTGAGCCAGCTGAGCAAAGAGATTGGCGCATCCAGAGCGACGGTGATGAATTACATCAAGTATCTGTCGGACGCACGACTGGTGAACATGCTTTATCCGGAGGGAGAGCGTTTCCCGAAGAAGCCTGCCTATGTGTATCCGTATAACTCGAACCTGATGTATCCCGTTCGCCCGGCTGAGGTGAATGTGCAGACGGTGAGGGAGACGTTCTTCTTCAATCAATTGTTGAAAGATAACAAAGTGAACGAAGGTGGACGCAACGCTCGCTTCTTAGTGAATGGTCGCTATCCTTTCCGAGTGGAGGAGGGCTTACCAGCGAGGAACAATGCGGAGCTGTTTTATGCGGTGGATAAGGTTGAGGCTGGTGCTGGCAACGTAATCCCGCTCTGGTTGTTTGGCTTCTTATATTGAATGTAAAATTGAGAGAGATATTTTAAAGTACTAATAGTTTTAAGTCTATGACAAAGGAAAAGAAATTTATCACTTGTGATGGTAATGAGGCTGCTGCGCATATTTCTTATATGTTCAGTGAAGTTGCCGCAATTTATCCCATCACCCCGTCATCTACTATGGCTGAGCATGTGGATGAATGGGCTGCCGCAGGGCGTAAGAACATTTTTGGCGAGACCGTCAAGGTGCAGGAGATGCAATCTGAGGGTGGTGCTGCCGGTGCTGTTCACGGCTCTTTGCAAGCCGGTGCGTTGACTACGACTTACACGGCTTCTCAGGGTTTGTTGCTGATGATCCCGAACATGTATAAGATCGCCGGTGAGTTGCTGCCGTGCGTCTTCCATGTGTCTGCACGTACATTGGCTTCTCATGCGTTGTGTATCTTCGGTGACCATCAGGATGTGATGTCTTGCCGTCAGACAGGCTTCGCTATGTTGTGCGAGGGCTCTGTGCAGGAGGTGATGGACTTGGCGGGCGTGGCTCACTTGGCTACGTTGAAGAGCCGTGTGCCGTTCGTGAACTTCTTCGATGGTTTCCGTACTTCTCATGAGATCCAGAAGATCGAGAAGTTGGAGAACGATGATTTGGCTCCGCTGATCGACCAAAAGGCATTGGCAGAGTTCCGTGCGCGTGCGTTGAACCCGGAGCATCCGGTGGCACGTGGTATGGCTGAGAACCCCGATCACTTCTTCCAGCATCGTGAGTCTTCTAATGCATTCTATGACGCTGTTCCGGCTATTGTAGAGGAGTATATGAACGAGATCAGCAAGATCACGGGTCGTCCTCACGGTTTGTTCGACTACTATGGTGCACCCGATGCTGAGCGTGTGATCATCGCCATGGGTTCTGTAACGGAGGCTATCCGCGAGACAATCGACTACTTGACCGCTAAGGGTGAGAAGGTTGGTTTGGTTTCTGTTCACTTGTATCGTCCCTTCTCCGCTAAGCATTTCTTGGCGGCTGTTCCGGCTACGGCAAAGCGTATCGCTGTGTTGGATCGTACGAAGGAACCGGGTGCTAACGGTGAGCCGTTGTATCTCGACGTGAAGGAGTGCTTCTATGGTAAGGAGAATGCCCCGTTGATCGTGGGCGGTCGCTATGGTTTGGGTTCTAAGGACACCACCCCGGCGCAGATCTTGGCGGTTTATGAGAACTTGGCGTTGCCGATGCCGAAGAACCAGTTCACGCTGGGTATCGAGGATGACGTGACCTTCACCTCTCTGCCTAAGAAAGAGGAGATCGCACTCGACGCAGACGGTATGTTCGAGGCGAAGTTCTACGGTTTGGGTGCAGACGGTACGGTCGGTGCGAACAAGAACTCCGTGAAGATCATCGGTGATAACACGAATAAATATTGCCAGGCTTACTTCGCTTACGACTCTAAGAAGTCTGGTGGTTTCACCTGCTCTCACTTGCGCTTCGGTGATCACCCCATCCGTTCTACTTACTTGGTGAACACACCGAACTTCGTGGCTTGCCACGTACAGGCTTACCTCCACATGTATGACGTGACTCGTGGTTTGCGTCAGAACGGTACTTTCCTGTTGAATACGATCTGGGAGGGCGAGGAGCTGGCTAAGAATTTGCCGAATAACGTGAAGCGTTACTTCGCAGAGAAGAACATCACGGTTTACTATATCAACGCAACGAAGATCGCTCAGGAGATCGGTTTGGGCAACCGCACGAATACAATCCTGCAGTCGGCGTTCTTCCGTATCACAGGCGTTATCCCTGTAGATTTGGCGATCGAGCAGATGAAGAAGTTCATCGTGAAGTCTTACGGTAAGAAGGGTGAGGACGTGGTTAACAAGAACTACGCAGCTGTAGATCGTGGTGGTGAGTACGCACAATTAGCAGTGGATCCCGCTTGGGCAAATCTGCCTGCTGACGAGAAGGCGGCTAACAACGACCCGGCTTTCATCAACGAGGTAGTTCGTCCGATCAATGCACAGGATGGTGACCTGTTGAAGGTTTCTGCGTTCAAGGGCATCGAGGATGGTACTTGGTATCAGGGCACTGCGAAGTATGAGAAGCGTGGTGTGGCTGCCTTTGTTCCGGTATGGAACAGTGCGAACTGTATCCAGTGTAACCAGTGTGCTTACGTTTGTCCTCACGCATCTATCCGTCCGTTCGTATTGAACGACGAGGAGCAGGCTGGCGCAAACTTTGCAATGATCGACGTGAAGGCTCCGGCTGCCATGAAGGGCATGAAGTTCCGTATGCAGGTGGACGTTATGGACTGCTTGGGTTGCGGCAACTGTGCGGATGTATGTCCGGGCTTCAAGGGCAACAAGGCGCTGTCTATGGTTCCGTTGGAGGGTCAGCTGCCTGAGGCTGCTAACTGGGATTACTGCGTAGAGAAGGTTTCTTCTAAGCAGCACCTGGTTGACGTGAAGTCTAACGTGAAGAACTCTCAGTTCGCTACACCGTTGTTTGAGTTCTCAGGCGCATGCTCCGGTTGTGGTGAGACTCCGTATGTGAAGCTGTTGACGCAGTTGTTTGGCGACCGTCAGATGGTGGCTAATGCAACAGGTTGTTCTTCTATCTACTCTGGTTCTGTTCCTTCTACGCCTTACACAACGAATGAGAAGGGTCAGGGTCCGGCTTGGGCAAACTCATTGTTCGAGGACTTCTGCGAGTTCGGTTTGGGTATGGTCTTGGCAGACGAGAAGATGCACGAGCGCATCGAGGCGCTGTTGAAGGCTGCGTTGGAGTCTGAGGCTCCCGCTGAGTTCAAGGCTGCCGCTGAGGAGTGGATCGCTGGTCAGAAGGACGCTGAGGCAAGCAAGGCTGCTGCCGCTAAGTTGGTTCCGATGATCGAGGCCGGTGCCGCTGCAGGTTGCGAGATCTGTGGTAAGCTGAAGGGCTTGACGCAATACCTCGTGAAGAGAAGCCAGTGGATCATCGGTGGTGACGGTGCTTCTTACGATATTGGTTACGGTGGTTTGGATCACGTGATTGCTTCGGGTAAGAATGTAAACATCTTGGTATTGGATACTGAGGTTTACTCTAACACGGGTGGTCAGTCTTCTAAGGCTACA
>OBLI01002979.1_pt1 | contig 13591 bp, 8 predicted proteins | sample 1519701 | NCBI WGS metagenome assembly OBLI01 (sample SAMEA3663005, study PRJEB22513) | pig gut metagenome | biome: pig gut; feature: pig-associated habitat; material: faeces | place: France | collected 2012 | reverse complement strand
TCTTGTTGCCCACAATCTTGATGTTAGGGTAATATTTCTTGATGAGGGCGATGGAGCCGCTGTGGTCAGGTTCCATGTGGTTGATGATGAGGTAATCGATTTCGCGGTCGCCAATCACCTCGTGGATATTCTCGAGGAACTGGGTGAAGAAATCCACCTCTACAGTATCTACCAGTGCCACCTTCTCATCGTCGATGATATAAGAGTTGTAGCTCACTCCGTTAGGCAGAGGCCAGAGACCCTCAAAACGATGCTTGTTGCGGTCGTTTACGCCTACATAATAAATTTTGTTTGTAATCTCAGTCATAATATTTATTTTTTTACTTTTTTACCTTTTTACACCGCTCTCCGAATTCCTTGGAAACATAGTTGTAGATGTCCTTGCAGCATTCGGCAGAGAACTCCTGGGCACTCTTCAGCAAACTGTCCCATTGCGCCTCGGTCAAACCGTGATCGATGTCCTCGCGAGTGATTCCGTCCTTGATCAGTCCGAATACAAACCCGGCATTGAAGTTGTCGCCAGCTCCGATGGTGCTCACCGTCTTCATCTTCTCCGAAGGATAACTCTTGGCAAATCCGTTCTCCGCTCTCACCTCCACCGGGTCGGCACCCTGGGTGCAGATGAACTTCTTGCAGTAGAAGCTGATTTCGGCATTATACACCTTGTCTGCCTCCGGTTTTTTATAGAGGATTCCGAAGTCTTCATGACTGCCGCGCACAAAATCCGCCATCTCTAAATTCTCTATCAGATTAGGCGTAATCTTCATGATTTCGTTCTGATGAGAAGCACGGAAATTCACGTCGTAATAGAGGATGGCTCCACGACTCTTGGCGTATTCCAGGAAGCCAGCCACCTGAGGACGAACCACAGGATTCAGGGCGAAGAACGAACCGAAGAGTACGATGTCGCCAGCATTGATTTCGGGAGTAGCAAACTCCAACTGGTCGTGCGGATGATCCTTGTAGAAGATGTAGTCAGCATTGTTGTTCTCATCGAGGAAAGCTAATGAGAGAGGCGATTTCGAATCAGGGAAGACGCTCACATTGTCGGCATTCACCCCATTCTCCCTCAAAAACTCGATGACATACTCGCCGATACGGTCGTTGCCAGCCTCGCTGATAAACGAAGTATTCACGCCCGCACGCCCCAAAGAAATGACGGCATTAAACGACGAGCCGCCCGGCACCGCTTCTATCGGCTTGCCGTTCTTGAAGATAATGTCCAGAACGGTCTCTCCTATTCCTATAACCTTGCGCATTGTATATTTCTGTATCTTGTTAAAAACTATATTCTTGTTAAAAAACTATATTCTTGTCCAACCGGAAACGATTCTTTCCTGACCGGGAAACTGTTTCCTATCTGAAGAAGAATTGGAATCATTCCCCGTCCGGATTTCCCCGGCAGAATTAATTGCAGGCAAAGATAAATGTTTTTGGCGATAATGCAAAATAAATAGCTGATATTTTTGGATAAATTACATTTTAGATGTAACTTTGCACATTAGAAATTTGCACAATGAATTTTGTACATTGATTTTGCATAGAAATGAAATACAATACACATACACTCGACAACGGACTCCGCATCATCCATCTGCCTTCCGACAGCAAGGTAGTATATTGCGGTTATCAGATAAACGCCGGCACCCGCGATGAGGAACCTGGCGAAGAAGGACTCGCCCATTTCTGCGAGCACGTCACCTTCAAGGGCACTGAGCGGCGCAAGGCGTGGCACATTCTCAACTGCCTGGAGAGCGTGGGCGGCGACCTCAATGCCTACACCAACAAGGAGGGCACCGTATATTATTCTGCCATCCTGAAGGAGCACATCGCCAGGGCAGTAGATCTGCTTTCCGACATCGTGTTCCACTCCGTCTATCCGCAAGCGGAAATCGACAAGGAGGTGGAGGTGATCTGCGATGAGATTGAGAGTTACAACGATTCGCCTGCCGAACTGATCTATGATGAGTTTGAGAATATCCTCTTCAAGGATTCGTCCTTAGGACATAATATCCTGGGCACTGCCGAGCAGGTTCGCTCCTTCACTACTGAGGATGCGCTGCGATTCACCCGCAAGCTCTATCGCCCCGACAATGCGATATTCTTCGCCTACGGGGATATTGATTTCAAGAAGCTGGTGAAGCTTGTCAGGAGGGCACTCGCAGATGATGATTCGGGCAAGCTTGCTGCAGAAAAGCTCCCTAAAAATTATCCATCTGTGGGGGGAGAGATTGCCGGGCAGACGATCGTGATGCAGAAGAATACCCATCAGGCGCATGTGATGATAGGAACAAGAGCCTACGATGTGAACGACGACCGACGAATGCCGCTCTATCTGCTCAACAATATCCTCGGCGGACCGGGCATGAACGCTAAACTCAATCTCGCCTTGAGAGAGCACAACGGACTGGTCTATACCGTGGAAAGCACGATGGTGGCCTACGGAGATACGGGAACCTGGAGCATCTACTTCGGTTGCGATGAACACGACATCAAGCGCTGCCTGCGACTGGTGCGCAAAGAACTGGACCGGATGATGGAGAAACCGCTCTCCGACTCCCAACTGAAAGCTGCCAAAAAGCAGATTAAGGGTCAGATTGGCGTTGCCTGCGACAACCGTGAGAACTTCGCCCTCGATTTCGGTAAGAGTTTCCTCCACTATGGTTGGGAGAAAAACGTTGATTGCCTCTACGAACAGGTGGAAGCCATCACCAGCCAACAGATTCAAGACGTGGCAAGGGAACTTTTCGACAAAAACAGACTCATCACCCTGATTTTCAAATAATGTGTGTGTCATAAATCACATTCTGTGATATCTGTAGGACTATGTTTTTAGGTTTCCTGCCCTTTCTTGTCAGCCATAAACAGAGCTTATTACAGATTTTCAAACGGGAAAACAGATGTGCTACGACAAAATTATAAAAAGCGCATCTGTTTTCCTGCGACAAAATGATAAGGGAAAAGTCGAGACTGATGCGACAAAATTATAATGCCGAAAAGATCATTTACGACAAAAATGATAAGGGAAATGAGTGGCTGTGACAAAATGATAAAGTGTAAAAAGCCATTTGAGACAAAATTATAAAGGAAACTGCTGCACTATAAATGAACTACTACGACATAGTTATAAAGCTGCTACGACAAAATGATAAGGGAAAAAAGAACTGTTAACTGTTGACTGTTGACAAATAAAGGCAACTGCGAAGGGAAACCTACAAAACCCCAGCAATTGCCTTTTATATTACCTATTGAATTAATAACTGCCTTTTTAAACTTTCAAAAACTGATTTCATCCGATTCGGCCAACAAACAAACCTTTTCTGATGCATTACAAGCCTTTCTGAAGTTTATCTTTTCTGAAATCCAACCGCAATAAAACAAAAAAAGGAGCATCCCGTCCCCAATTGTGGAAGCCCATTTGGCTTCCTCTTCGTTCAAAAACTACTTTCAAACGCGGAGACTTTCATCTCCAATTCTAACTTAAACGCAGGGATTCTCACCCCAATCTAACTAAACTTTTTTTCGAAGCCCATGACTACGGCTCCGTTCGCATGATTCCCTCTTAGGAAACCTTCTTGGCTAAGCCTAAGCGAGGTCGTTCTTGATTGCACCAACCTCAGCTGCAACAGCTACCAATACTGCGAAAACCATACCTAAAACTAACATAATTTTTACCTTTCTTTTTTTAAGAGATTGCTTCCCGAAGAAAGACAACCTCAAGTTATCCTAATAATCTTTACCTATCTCTATATTGAAGACTCCGAAGAGCCTGTCAACTTTCATTTGTTATCCTATCTGCAATCTTTTGCCTTTATCTTAACTTTTCCAGCAATCTTTTCATGCTCTTCTTAGCAATCTCTTCATGCCTTCCAAGCTCGTTCTATGCTTATCCTAACAATCTTTATCCTTATTTCTGGTGCAAAGGTATAACTTTTTGTGTACGCACACAAATGTTTTAAGAGAAAAGTTTCCATACACCCCGATTTTTTGATTTAAGTCAAAGAACCGGGGTGAATAGCATCTTTACGCAGCTACAACAGGCGTACCGTAGCGACCATATTTATTGGTGAACTTCACAGTCTTGGAATAAGTGCCGTCGGCATTCTTCACGATATGGCCTCGCTTCACCCACATACTGAGCAGGGAAGCCAGTCGGCCTGTCTTGCCATGGGCCTGATAAACCACCTGAATATCCTGCAGAGTGAATGTATCAGGCACATAAGCTAAGAGATTGCTCGGACCGCTGCAACGAGTCACCATGCGATTGTCGCCATCTATCGCCTCCTGCATCTGGGCTCCGAAGAAACGCATCTTACACCAGAGGTCATACTTCACCGTCCATTCTACGAAATCCTCGATAGACTTCTCCCATCTCTCGCCATTGGCCAGATAGAGCACCATGGCCCTGCGGAAGCCATTAGCCAGGGAGCGCTTGGCAAACTCAGCATAAGCCTTGTTGTCGGCCAGCTGGGCAGTCTCCATCACGTCAGCCTCCAGGCGCTCTGCCAACTGGCGCGCCTTCTTGCAATCCACCATGCCCTGCGCACCGTTCAGACGGTGGATGTAAGGCAGAAGAGTGGCTCTGAAGAGTGCATCATACTCGCCTACTACAGGACGTGGAGCGAAATCGGGACGGATGATGGTGGCAAGTGAAAGGCGGCTTACGGCGCCATCTGCCACCTCTCTCAGACTGAAGAATTTCTGCGTCACGGCGATGGTAGAACTTGCATTCCAGTTGAATCGGGTCTTCACACGGGCAGTTACACTCTTGGTTCCCACGCGCTCCTGTCCGTCCTCAGAATTGTCCCAGCAGAGGCGTACAAGCTGACTTGGGTCGTTGAACTTCTTGAGCATATCCACCTCGTCCATCTTGCAGTAGAGATAGCCGTTGCCTGCCTTCTGCGCATCATCGAGGCGCTGGATATAGGCAGCACGGGTCAGGTCGGGCGATACGATGCGAATATAGAGATCTTTCGGGCGCACAGGCTTCTTCTTGTTGTCGCCCATGCAGTTCACCTCGTCCTTCCATTCCTGCTCCTTCTCGCGGCTTATCTTGTCCTGCAGAGCCATGTCCTCTACGATGCAGTCGATAGGTCCGTTGACGAGTGATTTGCCGGAAGACATCGGTGCTATGAGGAGATTCATGATGGCAGCCTCGTGCACCTGATTGTCGATGTAGCGGAAGTTCACGCCCTTGAGATGGGCGGCAAGAGCTGGGAAGACTGCCATGGCTACGGCTGGCTTGAAATCGGCAGGCACCTTGCTGGTGAGCAGTTTCATCAACTTAGGCAGACGGGCTGGCAACTGCGGTGGAACTGGAGCATAAATGCCGGAATCTTCTGTGGCCTGCTGGGCAAGGAATCGCTTGCGGGCTATCTCTATAGCATGCTTTACAAGTTCCGGAACCACAGCCGTCTGGTTCACCTTGCAGGCGCTCTCCACGGTGGCGAAAGCCTTGTTCTCGTCCTCTCCGAAAATGTCGATTACCTGCTTGATCCATTCAGCATCGCTATTACAGATGTAGCGCAGGAGGCACGCTTCACGGAAGATAAAGTTGTTGCGGGAGCCGTGGGCAGGCGCACCGCCCATCACTTCGACAAGCGCCTTGACTATCGCTTCATAAGGCACTCCCTCATAAGTCTGCTCGTATTGGTTTGCAGTTCCGGTTCCGTTCCCTGCACTGTTTTCTGTTCCATCCTCGGCACTATTTCCAGTTCCGTTCCCTACTCCGCCGGTAATAGGTTCAGAACTAACTGTTGGGCTCCCCTTTACAAATTGCCCTTTTGAAGAAGATGAGGAAGAAGCCAAAGCTCTTCCATCAATATCGAGCCCTCTCTGGCGATAAGCCTCACGGTATTCAGCGATTTCATTTTCAGAGAGGCGCTTGTACCAGTTGTCAGCTACATAGATTTCGCTGGCAGCATCCGTGATGAAGATGATGCGCTCAGGAGTGATGCAGCTCTCATCCTCGGTGGCGTGGATCAGCTTGCAGAAAGCAGCCTGAGCCTCAGCGATGGTCATACCTACAGGAATGCGGATGTCGATGTGGGCCTTGCCACGGGCTGAGCGCTCGATGTGGAGCACCTTGCCTTGCCATAGGCGCAGGTCGGCATCAGAGAACTCCTGGGAGCGATGCTTCATCTCTTCCTCAGAGAAGAACATTCCGTTCAGGAGAAGGGCTCTCTTGACTGCTTCCTCTACCTCGTCGAGATGGTCGATATCTACGGTAGTCTGAAAGGTAAAGGACTCCGGGTCGATGCTTTTCTGGGCACGATGGTCGTCGAAGAAATGGAAGTAGTGAGGAGAACGGAAAGGCAACTGCTTCTTCAGCCCCTCTATCTGCTTGCCGATCTGCTCATACTGAGGCTCTCCTGCTTTTGCAGCTTCCTGCATCTTCTGCTGCTGGGCAGTAAGGTCACGAATCTGCCCCACGAGCTGAGAAAGCCAAGGCTGACGTGTCAGTTCCTTGTAGTAATCGAAGAGATAGGAAGAAATCTGTCCCTTGTTTCCATTTCTACTTGCATTCATTGCAATCAAGCGATTGCTTAAGTGTTTTAAATTTGTGTATTCTTTCATTTTAAAAAATTAAAAAGATTAAACAAAACACCTCTTGACTTTCAAAAGGCGCTGCAAAGATAATACAAAAATCGACTAAAAACAAGCTTTCGCCCACCAGATTAAACAGCGAAACGAGGCGAACAAACGCTGGAATAAAAAAGTATAAAAGTTGAGATATTGGGAATAAAAACTGACGACTCTGGCATAAAAATTGAAGTTCACTTTGAAGAAATAAGGAATATGCTGGAGTTTCCAGGCATATTCCTTATCTATTCCCACTTAAACGTTAATAAAGTTTAAGAAAAGAAGAAATAATGGGAGCAAAAAGAGTGAAGATGTAGGTCTTATTGCCTGAAGAACAAGCCAAAAAGCCATGATTTTAACTCCTCTGCCCCCAAATGAGCAAATTTTCCCTATTTTATATACTTATAAACAAACAATGCAAAAAAAAGTTTTAGTACTCATTAAAAAATTCACCTACATTGACTTTCATTTCAAAAGCATGCTTCTGGACACTTTTCTGAAAGGCGTCAATAATATCCAAATAGCGATAAAACTTAGCATTCTGAATCTTGATTTTATCTGGCTTCAGAGTTTTCCATCTCTGGGCTGACTCATATAGGAGTTCCTCACAGGGTTTAGCCTGCTCCAGGTCCTTCTTCTTGCAAGGCGCCACCGCTTCAGTGCCAAACTGATGCAGACGGGCTATGAAATCGCAGAAAGGCTGCAGGTCGTTCCTGGTGAAAAATTTCCAGTCCGACAACAGATGGAATATCGGATACCAGTCGGACTGCTTTCGGATAAGCAGTTCCTGAGTATTGGGGTTCCTACGGACTGCAATTTCCTGCACACAGATTTCCATCACTTCCATCTGCCTTGCTCTCTTCGGATTCATTTCCTTACCTCCTGGCACATGCCGGAGCCTCAGCGTCTTCATCTCTTCGAGCGTCTCCAGGTCATTATACTTGCCCCAGCACTTCACATCATTCACGCGATGGTTCATAATCATGAGGATGATGCCCGAGAGCAACTGCTTCATCTGCTTGCGAGGCAAGTGCTTGTAGTAGATTTCCCGGAGGAAATCCACGGGGTCGGCCTTGAACTTGCGGTACATATCGTAAGGGAAAGCCTCCAGTTCCTGCTCTATCTCGTCCAGGCGGTCGCTGTAATCATAGGTTCCCGTCTGCTTACGGAGCAGATCTATAGGTGTCTGGATGAAGAAATTCCGGGCAGACTCGTTTCGGAAATCCGAGCAGGTGATGAAGCCCATATCGGATAGGAGAGTTTTTCGCTGCGAGAGGAAACGGTCATTTTTCTGGAGTTGCAGCAGGGTCTGTATATGCTTGCGGAGATTCGTCATCTCGCGGGAATAGTCGAAGCGGTGATTGTTCATGAAGCAATCCAATTGCAATTCAGCCTCCTCTGCCAGCATCTTCAGTTCGCTGACCTGCTCTTGAAACTCATCCTGCATTTCCTGTACCATTACCCTTCCTCTGCAGTCTGTCGGATAGCGAGAAAGGGCAATGAACAGCGCCGTAAAGTCCTCCAGTGCATCCTCCAGCATGTCAGAGCAGTCTTCCACTCTTGCCAGCTTGTCGATGCTATAAAGCGGCCCGCTATAGTGCCATTTCTCCAGTTCCTCGTCATTATAGATATGCTGATAAGCCTCCTTGAGCGCCTCTGGCATTTCATAGAAACTGCCGTTTGGGCTCATGGTTACGATTTTGCCTCCGCTCACTTCCAGTTCTTCACCGGCAGCGAGTTTCTCACCAGCAGACTGTCCAGCGAGAACAGAGAGTTCATTCGGGATGTGGCATTTCAGTCGGGCTTTGAGATAGATTCCCGTTCCGTCTTCCTTGGCGCCATAGCCCATGCAGAGAGCCCGCAGCACCTTGCGCCCGGAAACTATCTTCATGGCGTGAACGTCTTCCAGGTCTTGCACTGCCACATACCCTAAGAAGAGCCTTCCGTCGTACACTTTTACGGCGAGCGAGTCGCAGGCATTCTGTTCTTCAAACACGAGTTTCAGCTGCTTTCCCGTAGCCGTTCGCACATATTGGAGGCAGTCCTCTTCTATGTCGTTATGGGTAAGTCCCACGATATTAATATTCAGTTTCATGCTTATTGATTTTTAGGATTAGCTAGTTTGTCTATTCAGATTTGCTAGTTATCGTTCTAATTATTTATTGCCAACAAAAGTACTACATTTTTATGAAACGACAAAACAATCCCAGATTTTTTTGAGAGGGGAAGACGATAAAATGAGAAATGAGAAATGAAGTTAGCAAGCTATATGGGGTATCTGTCAGAGACCGCAAGGTCTTTTCCGAATAAAATTCCGTGAGTAATCGTATAAGCAGGAATGCTCTGATTACTCCGTGAAATCCGATGAATAAAAATCTCCGAATAAAATTCCGATGAATGAAACATGGGAAACAGAGAAGATGAGGGGGATGAGAAGAAAGAGAAAAAAGTGCCCCTATCATGAGGAAAAGAGGTCGACTATTATGATGAATATTGGCCGTAATAGAGGGCTCAAAAGGGGGGTATAAATCATAATAAAAAGACATAGAAGGTTTCTATGAAAAACGAAGAAGGATTCAATGAAAAATACAGGGAAGAGGAGAAGAGGAATACAGGGAAGAGGAGAAGAGGAATACAGGGAAGAGGAGAAAAGACAAGGAAGATGAGAAGAAGAAGACAAGAAGGCCATTTGAAGATGAGAAGAAAGACTAAGAAGAATACAAGAAAACGCAAAAAGATGCAAGAAGGCGCAAAAAGTGATTGCAACAGAGTTAACAGTTAACAGTTCGATTTCGATACTCGGAATGGTTTACACCTTATTATAATAAATAATATATATATATACTTTTTTATAGATGGGGGTGGGGGTACGCAAAAATATAACTGTTAACTGTTGACTGTTGCACTTGATGCTGCTTGATCTGCCTGATCTACCTGATCGGCTTGATGATGCTTGATCTGCTTGGTGATGCTTGGCAGGAAGCAGCTTTACAAATAGAATATCGCCTCGTTGCCTTCATTGAAAAGCAGGTCGAGAATGCTCATGTTGGGCAGGAAACCATGCTTCTGCTCATACACCTGATAATAGCGCTGAGGAATGAAATCTGCATCAGGAAGAGGCTTTTTCGGACGAATCGCATCACGGAAATCCCTTATTTGAGCGTTGAATGTTGAGTGTTGAGTGCTGAATTGGGCTTGCGCCTCTGGGCTATTGAATTCTTCACTCTTCACTCTTCCTTCTTCACTTCCATCGCTCTTCACTCTTCCTTCTTCACTTAAAAAGCTCTTCATTCTTCGTTCTTCACTTAAAACGTATCGGTCTGTAACCGAGACTTTCGGACGGATGTCGAGCAACTCTATCATCTTCTCCATGATTTCCATATTGAAATCAAAGAGGAATTCGTATTTCTTCTCGTAAAAAGGGCGGATGTCGTCCTGATAATACTCGAAGAAAGGACTCTCACCATAAGCCGAGAGAAGCGCATTCCAATGCACGTGGCGCCAGTTGGCATGGTCGGAAATGCGAATATCCTTCATCGCCAGCGAAGTGTCGTGATTGGTAGGAATGGTGAGGGAAAGAGGACCATTGGTGGTAGGAATGATCATACGGTTGCGGTAAGTCTGCTTGATAAAGCTCTCATGGCGCTCTATCAGGCATTCCTCATAGCGGTTCAGCTTCTGATACCACTGCACAGGACCGAAATACGTGGAAGATAATATTGCTTTCAAAATCTTTTTATTTTTATTTTCTGGGTTCTTGAAATTTCTGTCTCTTATCTATAAAATGAAATTGAACAACTTGATTGGGATAAACCAACTGATGAAAACTGGTTCAAAATAAAAATAAACTGTCAACAGTCAACAGTTAACAGTTTATTTTTCTATACTTGTCTAAAACAACTTATATGCTTTTCCGATAATCTGATGCTTGTGGACAATGGTTTTTCCTTTCGCCGTGCGCACGAGATAGAAGCGGCAATCCTTACAACCGCAGCGCTTGCAGCAGATGGTAGGAATGACGTATCGCTCCCTGCCCATGCGAATCGTATCGCCAGGCATCTGCTCGATGACTCCGATGAAATTGGCTTCCATCCAGCCCCGCACATAAGAGCCTTCCTTCTCCCTGCCCGTATATTTCGACTTCGGAGTAATGAGGCACTCCACAGAATCGGTGAAAACTATCGTCTCGCCACGGCTGAAAATATCGCAGTCAATCCTGTTCACTATCACTCTGTTGCCCTCCTTCAGCTGGGGAGGAAGCCCACCTTCGGGCACAGAATAGACAGTGAATACATAGGTGCGGATGCCCCATGCTAAGAGCAATGCCAGCACCAATGAGAGGAGGAACTTGAATGCTATTTTCAAACCGTCTGAGTCTTACTTTTGTTATCGACCTTACTTGATGTTATCGACAAACTTGAAGAGTCGGTTCCAGCGAATACCCGAGAAGCCCGGATGGTCTGGACTGTGGCTCCACCAGATGAAGATAGGTTTGCCCACTACATGATCCTCAGGCACAAAGCCCCAATAGCGGGAATCGGCTGAATTGTGGCGGTTATCGCCCATCATCCAGTAATAGTCGAGCTTGAAGGTGTAACTCTTCGCCTGCTTGCCGTTGATGAAAATGCGACCCTGGCGGTCCACCTTCAGGTCGTTGCCCTCATACACCTTGATGCAACGCTCATATACAGGCAGATTCTTCAGCGTGAGGGCTATAGACTGGCCCTTCTTAGGAATCCATACCGGACCGTAATTATCGCGCGTCCAACCCGTATAGGCATTCAGCGGATAGAGGTCACCATAAGTAGCATCGGTATTGATGGAGATGCTCTCCACCAGATTCTTGTTGGCCTTCAGAGCGAGATAAGCCTTGCGGGTAAGCGGAATGGCACCCGACTGGTTGTAGGTCAGCAAGTCCTCATTGGTAATGCCCAACTCGTCTGCCAAATCCATCGGGAACTCGCCCTTGAGCTTCATCTTGTAGGTATATTGCACATTGTCAGGCTCCTTGTTGGCCTTGCCGTCCAGATATACGATGCGATTCTTGATCTGCAGGGTCTGTCCTGGCAAACCAACGCAGCGCTTCACGTAGTTCTCGCGGCGGTCGGTAGGTCGGCTGATAATGTCGCCATACTCGCCCGGATTGCTCACGATGTAGCTTCTGCCCACCTGGTAAACCTGCTCGAAATACTGGCGCTGCTGCAGCGGATTCATCTTTCTCACGTCCTTGGAAAGTCCATTCTGATCCAAAATCTGATCGCCGAATCCATACACCATCTGGTAGTAATCCTGTGCCTGATAGCGCTCTTCATTCACCAAAGTATCGCCCGCAGGATAGTTGAACACCACGATATCGTTGAGCTTCACATTGCCCAATCCCTTCACACGACGGTAATCCCAGTGAGGCCATTCGCAGTAGCTCTTCACGTTGACCAGCGGCATGGTGTGCTGGGTGAGAGGCATGGTGAGTGGAGTCTGAGGAATACGTGGACCGTAGCTCACCTTGCTCACGAAGAGATAATCGCCCGTGAGAAGGCTCTTCTCGAGAGATGAAGACGGAATCACATAGTTCTGGAAGAAGAACAGATTGATGAAATATACTGCCACGAGGGCGAATACCAGGGCATCTACCCAGCTCATGATGAAGCGTACAGGCCCCTCTGAGTCCTTCCACCACTGCCAGCGTATCTTCTTGGTAATATACACATCAAAGATGAATGGCACTACGATCAGTCCCAGCCAACTCTTCAGCCAGAAGAGGAATGCAAGGTACAGTACTATCACAATGGCAAACTTCGTCCACTGCACCTTCATATTCAGTTTTTGTTTCTCTTTATCTATCATTTTTTTCTCTTTTTTCTGCTTATCAGATCAGAACTTTATAGAAGAACTGCTAGAAGGCTCCATCAGAACATAATCCTGAGAAGCCAAACTGCACTTAATCTTTAGAACCAATCTGAACCTGTTTATCATTTAGAACTTAAAGAGATCTGAAGTAGTAAGCAGACCGGAATGGGTGGCTGTGAACTCAGCTGCAAGCACAGCTCCGAGCGCGAAGCCCTTACGTGAATGAGCACTATGCTCGATGGTAATCATATCTGCATCAGAATCGTACATCACGGCATGGATTCCAGGAACCTCGCCATCGCGCACGCAGTTGATCACCAGGTCCTCATCAGTGATGTTCTGATCGCCCTCGTCGTGATGACCGTCCTCAGTCCAGTAAGTCACGCCGCGCTTCCAGTCTTTCTTGCGGTCGATATTGTCGATGATTTCCTCTGCCAGGGTGATGGCTGTACCAGAAGGAGCATCGAGCTTATGTACGTGGTGGGTTTCCTGCATACATACAGAGTACTGTGGGAACCCGTTCATGATCTTAGCCAGATAGCGGTTGACGGCAGAGAAGATAGCCACACCGATACTGAAATTAGAGGCCCAGAAGAGGGTCTGCTTACCATCGGCGCAGAGTTTCTCCACGTCTTCCTTATGATCTTTCATCCATCCGGTAGAACCCGAAACCACCTTCACATTGTGGGAGAAAGCCTTGAGATAGTTGCCGTAAGCGGCAGTAGGGTTGGTAAACTCGATAGCCACATCCGCAGAGCAGAACTCCGGGCTGTCGATATCTTCAGGGTTATTTACGTCAATCTTACATACGATTTCATGGCCACGCTGCAAGGCGATCTCTTCGATCATGTGTCCCATCTTGCCGTAGCCTATCAAAGCTATTTTCATTGTTATCTTGTTTTTTTGTTTATTCCTTTCGGCAAAAATAATCAAAAATCTTGGAAAAACCGATTTATTTGTAGAAAAAAGCGCATTATTATAGTAATAAATAGAAAATTTTGCTTATTTTTGCAGTGATTTGGGGCAAAATCGTATGATTCTAAACATTTAGCCTACTTTCTGAGAAGAATTTGAAAGACATTCTGAAAGGAATAGAAAGGACTTCTCCAAGAAGAAAAGACTTCCCAAGAAGAAAAGCTTCCTCAAGAAGAAAAGACTTCCC
>OBLI01002977.1_pt1 | contig 13595 bp, 10 predicted proteins | sample 1519701 | NCBI WGS metagenome assembly OBLI01 (sample SAMEA3663005, study PRJEB22513) | pig gut metagenome | biome: pig gut; feature: pig-associated habitat; material: faeces | place: France | collected 2012 | reverse complement strand
GTCCGGCCCACCATGGCGGTGATCAGGGAGTCCTCCGTCAGATCGCCGATGTCCTTGGTGACGATGTGCTCGCCGTCGCGCATGACGGTCACGCGGTCACAGAGTTCAAAGAGTTCTTCCAGCTTATGAGAGACGAACAGGATGGCCACGCCCTTGGCCTTCAGGCCGCGGACCGTTTCCATCAGCTGCGAAATCTCCTCCTTGCCCAGAGAAGACGTCGGCTCGTCCATGATAATAAGTTTTGCGTCCAGGGAGACAGCCTTGGCGATCTCCACCATCTGCTGCAGGCCGGTGCCCAGCTTGCCGCACTCCATTTTCACGTCGATCTCGGGATGGCCCAGGGAAGCCAGTGCCTCCTTGGCCTCCTTGTGCATTCTGGGATAGTCCAGAAGCAGGCCCTTTTTCACGGCGCGTCCCATGAAAACATTATCCGTGACAGGCAGTTGCTTGACAATGTTCAGCTCCTGATACACGCAGGCGATGCCTGCCTCGCGGGACTGAACAGGATTTCTGAAGACGACCTTCTTGCCGTCGACAAAAATGTCTCCCTCCTCCGGAGTGTGTACGCCGGTCAGCACCTTGATCAGGGTGGACTTACCGGCGCCATTCTCGCCGATCAGACCGTGGATCTCGCCGGGTCTGATGCCAATGGACATATTTTTCAGTGCAACGACACCAGGAAAACGTTTGGTAATATTTTTCAGTTCGACGACATATTCGCTCATGGAATTACCTCGTTTCTTTCCTGATTCATGCCCGCAGCGCTTCTGCGGTTCTCTTGAACTTGAAACTTGGCGGCAGAAAGCCTGCCGCCAAATTTCAGTTCTTTTCACTCATTGAGCATTTCTGCCCTTATGTTTTTCTCCTGATCAGGCCAGGCTGTCCAGATACTCCTGAGCGTTCTCAGCGGTAACGACCTTGACGGGAGCGCTGATGACTTCGTCAACAGACTCACCATTGATGGCAGCGTAAGCAGCCTTCACGACCTCATAACCCATGGCATAGGGCTGCTGAGCGACGGTAGCCTTAATAGTAGTCTCATCAGAAGCGATCAGTTCAGCAGCAGACTTGTTGCCGTCGAAGCCAACGATGGTGACGTCGGTCAGGCCGGCGCTCTTGCAGGCGTTCATGGCGCCGATAGCGGTATCGTCATTGTGGCAGAACACAACGTCGATCTGATCGCCGAAGGAGCTGATCATATCTTCCATGGTCTTGGTAGCGCCGTCGGTGGTGTTCTGGCCGGACAGAGCAGACAGGACCTCAACGCCCTTCTCAGCGCAGGCCTTCTCGTAACCAGCGCGACGCAGGTTGGAGGTGTTGTCACCCTCCTGGCCGTAGATGACAACGGCCTTGATGTCGGTGCCCAGGGTATCGATGGCCCAGATGCCGCCCTGATAGGCAGCCTCATCGTTCATGGTGCCGACGAAAGAGGTCTGGCCGGCGATACCGACGTTGGTATCAACGGACAGAACGGGGATGCCCTGGTCCAGAGCGGCCTGCAGAGCGTTAGAGGCAGCGCCGGCATCGTTGGGAGCGCAGACGATGGCGTCGCAACCAGCGCCGATCTGCTGCTCGATCATGGCGACCTGCTGCTCGATCTCGGACTCAGCGCCGGGGCCGACAACGGTGACCTTGATGCCCAGCTCATCGGCAGCGGCTTCGCAGCCATTCTTCACATAGCCCCAATACTCAGAGGCCAGGGTCTTCAGAACGACGGCGATCTCGACGTCGCCGGCAGGGGCGGGTTCCTCAGTCTGCGCGGGGGCATCGTCCTTGGGGGCCTCAGCCTTACTGCCGCAAGCCGCCAGGGACAGCGCCATAACCAGCGCCAGGATCATGGCAAGATACTTCTTCATTTCTTCTTTTCTCCTTTTCGACTAATTTTCCGGGTGCTTCCAACCGCCGAAAAAATCATGATAAAAACGATTAGCATCACCCGGTGAACATGCGTTTATCCTAGCATAAAACTGTTGGCTTCGTCAATAGAACGTACAATTTCTGTGTGTTTTCAAAAAATGTCTGCATTCTTTTTGTTAAAAATATAAAATCTCAGCAGAGCTCCACTATATTAAATGTCAGATTTGCCACACAAATTTTAAGCAGATTTTACTTTTTTCCCAAATACCGCCGCTTTTCTTTTTCCCGGGAACAATTCTTGCAGCGGAAAGCATTTTGGGGTTTCCGTCATATCCATAGAAAATTTTGAAAGGCCTTTGGCTAAATCAGAAAAAATCCTGAGTGGCGCAAAAAAACGTTGATTTTTGCCCGAAACGATGATATTTTTTATAAGTAGCGAAAACGATTGCGCCCGTAGTTTGGTTTATCCGTTTCTGTGAACGCACACAGAAACGGCGGTCCTGCCGTCCGGGCCCTGTGCCGCTCTATCAAAGTCTATTATTTTAAAGGAGGATTTTCCTATGTTTGATCCCAAAAACGTCTCTCTGGGCATCGCCCCCATCGGCTGGTGCAACGACGATATGCCCGAGCTGGGCGGTGAAAACACCTTCCAGCAGATCGTCAGTGAGATGGCTCTGGCCGGCTTTACCGGCTGCGAGATCGGCAACAAGTATCCCAGCGATCCCGCCGAGCTGAAGAAGGCCCTGGATCTGCGCGGTATGCGTATCGCCAGCCGCTGGTATTCTTCCTTCATCCTGACCCGCCCCATGGAGGAGGAGATCGCCGACTTCACCGCCAACCTGGACTTCCTGGCCGCTGTGGGTGCCAACCGCATCAACGTCAGCGAGCAGAGCTATTCCATCCAGGGCCAGATGGACACCCCCATCCTCACCGGCGGCCACAAGCACGTCATGAACGACGAGGAATGGGACCGCTTCTGCGCCGGTCTGAACACCCTGGGCAAGATCGCCGTGGAGCGCGGCTTTAAGCTGTGCTTCCATCATCACATGGGCACTGTGGTCCAGACCTCCGAGGAGACTGACCGCATGATGGCCAACACCGATCCCCGCTATGTCTTCCTGTGCTATGATACCGGCCACTTCACCTTCGCCGGCGAGGACCCCCTGGCCATGCTGAAGAAGTATGTGGACCGCGTGGGCCACGTCCATCTGAAGGACATGCGTCTGCCCGTGGTCGAGGAGGCCCGGAAGAACAACTGGAGCTTCCTGCAGTCCGTCCGTAACGGTGCCTTTACCGTCCCCGGCGACGGCGATGTGGACTTCGATCCCGTGTTCAAGGTGCTGTCCGACGCCGGCTACCAGGGCTGGCTGCTGGTGGAGGCCGAGCAGGATCCCGCCAAGGCCAATCCTCTGGAGTATGCCATGAAGGGCCGCAAGTACATTAAGGAGCACACCGGCCTTTAATAGGTGCTTTTCCGCATAAACATGCAATTCTAAAATAGGAGATGTTTCCAATGACCTATTTTAATAAGAACGCCGAACTGAAAAACGGCTACAACGCCTATATCGATGCCGATACCGACGATATGGGCACCCAGATGGACGTAGGTCTGCTGCTGATGGAGGACGGCGACGTCTTTACCTTCGACGAGGCTGACAAGGAGATCGCGGTTCTGCTGTTCTCCGGCAAGGTCACCTACGAGTGGGCCGGCAAGAAGGTCGAGGCCGACCGTCCTGACTGCTTCCACCACGAGGCCTACTGCCTGCTGGCCGGCAAGGGCACGAAGATCACCCTGACTGCTCACGCCCACAGCGAGCTGTACATCCAGAAGACCCTGAACGACAAGCCCTATGAGGCCGTCATGTACACCCCCGAGACCGTGCAGACCGAGCACAAGGGCTCCAATGGTGAGTTGATGGGCTGCATGGAGCGGGAGATCAAGACCTTCTTCGATCTGGACAACGCGCCCTTCTCCAACATGGTCCTGGGCGAGGTCCTGAACCATCCCGGCAAGTGGTCCTCCTATCCCCCTCATCATCATCCCCAGCCTGAGGTCTATTTTTACCGCTTTGACTATCCCGCCGGCTTCGGCGCGGGCTTTGCCAACGGTGAGATCTTCAAGACCGGCCACAACGGCCTGGCTGTCATCAATCACGGCTTCCATTCCCAGACCGCCGCGCCCGGCTACGCCATGTGCTACGCCTGGGGCATCCGTCACCTGGACGGCGATCCCTGGGACAAGACCCGCATCGACGACGAGGAGCATGAGTGGCTGTGGAAGGCTGATGCTAACGACCACATTTATCCCAATCATTGACAGGAGGTAAGATTCCCATGAAAACCGTTCGTTTGACCATGGCCCAGGCCCTGGTCCGGTTCCTCGAGAACCAGTACATCGAAGTGGACGGCGTGCAGAACCGCTTTGTCCGCGGCGTGTTCATCATCCCCGGTCACGGCAACGTGGTGGGTCTCGGCCAGGCTTTGAGCCAGGAGGCCAAACACCTGGAGGTCTGGCACGGCCAGAATGAGCAGGGCATGGCCCAGGCCGCCGTAGCCTTCGCCAAGCAGATGAAGCGCAAGCAGATCTGCGTCGCCACCTCTTCCGTGGGCCCCGGCGCCGCCAACATGGTCACCGCCTGCGGCACCGCCACCGCCAACAACATCCCCCTGCTGGTGCTGCCCGGCGACGTGTACGCCTGCCGCCAGCCCGACCCCGTGCTGCAGCAGGTGGAGCAGACCCACAACCTGTCCATCTCTACCAACGATGCCTTTAAGGCCGTCTGCCGTTACTGGGACCGCGTTGTCCGTCCGGAGCAGCTGATGAGCGCCATGATCTCCGCCTTCCGGGTGCTGACCGACCCCGCCAACACCGGCGCCGTCTGCGTCGCCATGCCCCAGGACGTGGAAGGCGAGGCCTATGATTATCCCGAGACCTTCTTCAAGAAGCGCGTGTGGCGTCTGGAGCGCCGCCCCGCCACCGAGGCCGCTCTGAACGACGCTGCCGAGGCCATTAAGAAGGCCAAGCGGCCCATGCTGATCTGCGGTGGCGGCGTCCGCTACTCCGAAGCTCACGAGGAGTTCCGTGCCTTCGCTGAGGCCACCGGTATCCCCTTCGCCGAGACCCAGGCCGGCAAGAGCGCCATTGAGTGGACCCATCCCCTGAACCTGGGCGGCGTCGGCGTCACCGGCTGCTCCGCAGCCAATGACATTGCCAAGAAGGCGGACCTGGTCATCGGTGTCGGCACCCGCTATACCGACTTCACCACCGCCTCCAAGTGGCTGTTCAAGGACACCTGCAAGTTCGTCAACATCAATGTCTCCGAGTTCCAGGCCCTGAAGATGGAAGCCATCCCCGTGGTGGCCGACGCCAAGGACGCCCTGCCCCGCCTGCTGGCCAAGCTGGACGGCTACAAGGCTCCCTACACCACCGAGGTGACTGCCGCCCGTGAGAAGTGGCAGAAGGAGCTGGACCGTCTGGACAGCATCGTCTTCGAGGACAAGAAGTCCTGGAAGCCCATCATCAACGACGCCAACGCGGATTCCGCCAAGCGTTATGCCAAGGACCTGAACGCCTCCCTGTGCCAGACCACCGTTCTGGGCGCCATCAACCACATGATGAGCGAGGGCGACGTGGCCATCGGTGCCGCCGGCTCTCTGCCCGGCGATATGCAGCGCATGTGGCGTCCCACCGGCATCGACAGCTACAACATGGAGTACGGCTACTCCACCATGGGCTATGAGGTCGCCGGCGCTCTGGGCGTGAAGTTGGCCATCGGCGACAAGCATGAGGTCTACGCCATGTGCGGCGACGGCAGCTTCAACATGCTGCACGGCGAACTGGTGACCGCCGTCATGGAGCACAAGAAGATCAACATCTGCCTGTTCGACAATGCCTCTTTCGGCTGCATCAACAATCTTCAGGTGGGCCACGGCAACAAGACCCTGTGCACCGAGCTGCGCTTCCGCAACAAGGACGGCCTGTTCGGTGACTTCCTGAACATCGACTACGCCAAGGTGGCTGAGGGCTACGGCTGCAAGACCTACTCCATCCGCACCATGGAAGAGCTGGTTGCCGCCTTTGAGGACGCCAAGAAGGTCAAGAACACCCCTGTTCTGTTCGACATCAAGGTCCTGCCCAAGACCATGACCGACGGCTACGGTTCCTGGTGGCGCGTGGGTGACACCGAGGTGTCCGAGCGCCAGGAGAACCTGGACGCCTACGCCAACCATCTGGAGCATGTGAAGGACGCCCGGAAATACTAAAAATTCCAAGGGGGACAAAGTCCCCCTTGGACGCTCCGACGGATCTTCGCCCCGTCTCCGCTGAACCCCCTCGCCTTTGCACGCAAAGGCGGTCCTGGCCGACTACGGCCAGGGGCAGCGGTGTACCGGACAGGCAAAGCCCGCCCGGTGCGAATTCCACAGGGAACGGTCTTGACCGCTCTACCCTGCCAATAAAAACCCTACCATTTTATAAAAGAAAAGGAAGGTAATCAACATGGATAAGGTTCTGAAAATCGGTATCATCGGCTGCGGCGCTATCGGCAAGGATCACTGCCGCCGCATCATCGAGACCGTGCCCGGCGCCACCGTCGTGGCCGTCTCCGACTATGTGGCTGCTGCCGCAGACGACACCGCCGCCAAGTACGGCATCCGCTCCTTCGGCAATGACTGCGATGGCATGATCAAGGATCCCGAGGTCGAGGCCGTTGTCATCACCTCCATCGACCCCACCCATCATGACTACGTCATGAAGACCCTGGCCGAGGAGAAGTGGTGCTTCTGCGAGAAGCCCCTGTCTCAGAACGCCAAGGACTGCGAGGAGATCATCAACCGCGAGCAGGAGATCGGCAAGCGTCTGGTCCAGGTCGGCTTCATGCGTCACTATGACCGCGGCTACGCCGAGATGAAGCGCATCATTGAGTCCGGCGAGCTGGGCGCTCCCCTGGTCATCAAGGCCTGCCACCGCAACGTCTCCCAGGGCCCGGGCTTCAAGACCGAGAACGGCGTGACCAACGTGGCCATCCACGAGCTGGACATCTGCCGCTGGCTGCTGGACGACGAGTATGAGGATGTGCAGTGTGTGAAGGTCCGCCAGTCCGCCAACTCCAACAAGGGCTATGACAACCCCCAGGTCATGCTGATGCGCACCAAGAAGGGCTGCTTCATCGACGTGGAGGTCCAGGTCGCCGATGGCTATGGCTATGACATCCAGTGCGAGGTCGTCTGCGAGAACGGCACCGTCAAGCTGCCCGATCCCTACGCTGTGGTCCGCCGCTCCCGTCCCCAGGGCTGGGACAGCCTGAATCCCGCCGAGTCCATGCCCATCATGACCGACTGGAAGGAGCGCTTCATCGAGGCCTACGACATCGAGTTCTGCAAGTGGGTCGAGTCTGTCCACGCCGGCAAGCTGACCGGTCCCTCCGCTTGGGACGGCTATGTTGCCTGCGTCGCCGGTGACGCTCTGAACGCTTCCCGTGGCACCTCTCAGTTCCTGAAGGTGGAGACCATGGAAAAGCCCGAGATGTATAAGTAAGAGCTTCCAGGGGGAGTAAGCTCCCCCTAGACGCAAAGGCAAAAAGGGCGAGCCACTTTGTGGCCCGTCCTTTTTATCTTTGCTGACCCCCACCACCAGTCTGCGGACTGGTGTGTTTGCCCCAGGGGCAAACAGGTCAATGTATTTTCGGCAGGTACACGCCCCAGGGCGACTTCTCTTGCCGCTTTGCGGCAATTCACCTTTTGTCCTGCCGAAAATGATTTAAATTACTTCTTTTGCCAAAGGCAAAAGAACTGGGAAAACCTTGCGGTTTTCCCTAGTCCCTTTCCCTTTTTGATGCGTTACTCGATTTCAATATGTACCGACTCGTGGAACTCCGGCTCTACCATGCCAGGGATATCCACCGCGTCGGTGAACCGAACGTCATCCGTGTACTCCCGCAGCAGGGAGATGATGGCGGGATGAGGCCGCTCATCGGGCCGCCGGGCCGCCACGCTGACCACCGCCGTCTTAGGCCGTAGCATATCCACCATTTTCCGGGTGGTGGAGGACAGGCAGGCGTGGTGGGGCACCTTCAGAATGTCGCAGGGGGCCAGGGTGTCGTTATCCCACACCACAGCGTAGGCGTCGCCGCCCAGGACGATCTCCTTCCCATGATAATGCAGCCGCTGCCGCAGACTGGCTACGTTCATGCACTTTCCCCAGTGCATCAGAGCATAGCGGTCCCGCTCCCCCCGGAAAGCTCCGTCGTACACTTCCTTCTGCCGGGGATACAGGGCAGGCTCACCGCAGACAACGTCCATGGACAGGTCATCTGTCAGCTGGTAGGATTCCAGCTTGTCACCGGGCAGCTCCACCAGCTCCCGCACCCGGCCGGGATGCTCCCGCAGGGCGGCGGCATACATATCCACGCACCGCAGCAGATTTCTGGCTGCTTTGGGGAACTCCATGTCCCGATCCGGCTCCAGGGGCTTGCTGTTCGCCGGAGGAATATAGGTTGCGATGAGCTTGTCCACTGTCACCGCCTCCAGCACCCGACCCAGGCCACCGATATGATCCCGGTGGAAGTGGGTCAGCACCACCATATCCAGATGGGTTACCCCCTGCTTTTTCAGGAAATCACCGGCGTAAATCCGCTGGGACCGGGGGTCCAGCTCTGCGGGATGGTCGTCCCGGACCAGGCAGTCATGTCCGCAGTCCACCAGCACTGCGGCTTTTTGAACGCCGTTTTCCACTTCCCGGATCAGAGTGGAATCTCCGTTGCCAACGTTGATAAAGTCCAGTACCAGCATACTTGTCCTCCCAGCGTTTGTTTTTTACAGGATACCACAATTAGTTGCGCTCCCGCAACGAAAACCGTTCCGCACGCTTTACAAATTTTTACTTCAAATTTTGACAAACTGACGAAGAAGCCGGGAGCGTTTCCGCTCCCGGCTCCCGGTAAATGTTACAGCTTCCGCAGGGCATCCACCAGAGCGGTCTTGCTCTGGGTTTTGGCGTCCTTCATCTTAATAATTCGGGCGGGACTGCCTGCTACCACGGCGTTCTCCGGCACATCCTCGATGACGATCGCCCCGGCGGCCACCACGGCATTTTTGCCGATGTGCACGCCCTCGATGACCACGGCGTTGGCGCCCACCAGTACGCCGTCCTCCACGATGACGGGGGTAGCGGAGGCAGGCTCCACCACACCGGCCAGCACCGCGCCGGCGCCGATATGGCAGTTGTCGCCCACGGTGGCCCGACCGCCCAGCACAGCGCCCATGTCGATCATGGTCCCCTTGCCGATGACGGCGCCGATGTTGATAACGGCGCCCATCATAATGACAGCGCCCTCGCCAATCTCCACCTTCTCGCGGATGATGGAACCGGGCTCAATGCGGGCCTTGATGTTCTTCGTGTCCAGCAAAGGCACACCGGAATTGCGGCGGTCATTCTCCACCACATAGTCGGTGATCTTCCCGGCGTTGGCCTCCAGAATGGGCTGGAGCTCGCTCCAGTCGCCGAACACAGTGAAGCTGTTATTCCCACCAAAGGCCTTGGCAGAGCCAAAGTCCACAGGGGCAGTGGTGTTGACATAGAGCTTCACCGGGGTCTTTTTTTCAGAATTTGCGATATAATCAATGATTTCCTGAGCGTTCATGCGTCACTCTCCAAACAAGATTTTTTGCAGGTCATAGACCCCGTTGGCCTTCTCCGGCAGCACCCGGGCCATGTGCAGGGCGCCATTGACAAAAATCTGGCGGCTGGCGGCCCGGTGGGTGAACTCCAGTTCCTCATCAGGCCCGAAGAAATGGACGGTGTGGGTACCCGCCACGGTGCCGCCCCGCAGGGCGTGGACGCCGATCTCGTCCTTTCCCCGCTTGCCGCAGTTCCCCTCCCGGCCGTACACCGGGGTCAGGGTGTGGGCGGGATCAATGGCCTCCACCAGCAGCTTGGCGGTGCCGCTGGGAGCATCGGCCTTCTGGTTGTGGTGGGTCTCGGTGATCTCGATGTCAAAATCCGGCTTCAGCACGCCGGAGACGGTCTGAAGCGCCCGGACCAGCACCGCGACGCCCAGGGAGAAGTTGGCGCTCCACAGCACAGGGGCATAAGTGCCCAGGCTCTCCAGTTCCGCTTTCTGGGCGGCGGTATAGCCCGTGGTACCGGACAGCAGGGGCGTTCCGGTACGGCGGACATAGGCGCAGAGGTTGGGCAGGGCCCCGGGCCGGGAGAAGTCGATGACCACGTCGGCCACCTTCCCCAGTCCGGCCAGCTTCCCCAGGTCATCGTGTCCAAAGGCAGCCACGATCTCGTCGCCGCCCGCCCGGGCGGTCTCCTCGATCAGTCTGCCCATTTTTCCGCGGCCGATCAGAACGATCTTCACAGCAATCCGGCCTCCTTCAGGCTGGCCCGGAGAACGGTCTGATGCTCCTCGCTCATCTCGCACAGAGGCAGGCGCATAGGGCCCACGTTCAGGCCGATCATGTTCATGGCCGTCTTGACGGGAATGGGGTTGACCTCGATAAACAGGTCGTTCATCAGCTTCAGGTACTTCAGATGGTTGGCCACAGCCTGGGCCTGATTGCCGCCCAGGTAGTCCGCCACGATCTGATGGCACATGGCAGGCATGACGTTGGCGTAGACTGAGATAACGCCGCTGCCGCCAATGCTCATCAGGGGGATGGTAATATCGTCATTACCGGAGTACAGGGCAAAGTCCGGCCCGATGCAGTGGGCGATCTTCATGGCATAGCTCATATCGCCGCTGGCTTCCTTGATGCCCACGATATTGGGATGCTTGCTGAGTCTCTCCACCACGGAAACGGGAATAGAGCAGCCGGTGCGGCCGGGGACGTTGTACAGCAGACAGGGGATGTGGACCGCGTCGGCGGTCCCGGCGAAGTGACGGTACATACCTTCGGGATTGGCCTTGTTGTAGTAGGGCGCAATGAGCAGCAGGGCGTCGGCGCCCATGTTCTGGTACTCGATGCTCTTTTCCACCTGCGTGGCGGTGCAGTTGGAACCGCTGCCCACGATGATGGGCACCCTTCCATTCACCACCTTGATGGTGTGTTCCACCACGGAGGCATCCTCCTCATGGGTCATGGTGGAATACTCAGCAGTGGTACCCAGGATCAAAATGGCATCGGTACCGGAGGTGACCTGCCGCTCCAGCAGTTCGGTCAGGACTTCATAATTCACACTGCCGTCCTCGTGGAACGGGGTGATCATAGCGACGATGGAACCCTTGATGTTTTCGAACTTCATAGATGTGCCCTCCATACTTTCTTTTTCGGATAGGTTTTCTACCCCCGAGGTCTGGCCGCTTTTCCCGGCAGGCCAAAATAAAAAGTCGGTAGAGACACGCCCCTACCGACAGTACATTCACGCACAAAACGCAAAGTTCCCTGTTAGCGGATAGCGCACCTGCGGTCTCCCGCAGACAGTACCACAGGTATTTCCCGTAGGCCCACCCTCCGTCCGCGCCCGTTCGGAGAGTTCGGCGAATTTGCCCTTCCCACATTCCCAGCCTGCCGGCTCCCGTGGGTCCATCGCATCCGCGCCTCTATCTCATTTTGGCTATCATACCATGATGTTTCTTCCGTTGCAATAGAAATTCCCCAAAAAATCTACTTCTTTTCGTCAGATTGTGTTATAGTAAGTGCCATAAACTTTCCCCGGGAGGTCCCCCCTATGTTTCAAACCGTCGTCGAACACCGCCGCGCCCTGCACCGCATCCCGGAACTGGACGCCCAGCTCCCCGAAACGCTTGGCTATGTCCGATCCGTGCTGGAGCCCCTGGGCTGCGTCCTGTCCAGCCCCATCCCCGGCAGCGTCTGTGCGTATTTTGACGCTGGGAAGTCCGAGACCGTGGCTTTCCGAGCGGATATGGACGCTCTCCCGGTGGCAGAGCGCACCGGCCTGCCTTATTCCTCCGTCCATCCAGGCGTCATGCATGCCTGCGGCCACGACGGCCACACCGCCATGGCTCTGGCCCTGGCGGAATATGCGTCTGCCCATCTGGCGGAGCTGCCCCGGAACGTGCTGTTTCTGTTCCAGCCCTCCGAGGAAACCACCGGCGGTGCCAAAGGGCTGTGCGAAAGCGGCATTTTGGAAGCCCACTATGTCACCCGGGTTTTTGGCCTGCACCTGTGGCCGAACCTCCCCGCCGGGCAGGTGTTCACCCGCCCGGGTCCTCTGATGGCCCGGGCCAACGAGGTGACCGTCACCGTCACCGGCAAGAGCGTCCACCTCTCCCGGGCCAGTCAGGGACTTGACGCCATGACTGCCGGGGCGGAATATCTCCGCCGGGCCTACGCCATGGTGGACAGTCTGCCGTCTGAGGAGCCCAGGGCGTTCCTGTTCGGAAAGATGACCTCCGGCACGGTCCGCAACGCTGTCAGTGGGAAAACCGTGCTGGAGGGCAGCCTGCGGACCTACCGGGAGGAGACCTACCATTTTTGTAAGGAACGTCTGGAGGCCATCGGGCGGGAGATTGCCGCCGAGACCGGCTGCGGCGTGGAGGTCTATCTCAACAAGGGGTATCCCGCGGTGTGGAACCACGAGGGCCTGTATGAGACGATCTGTACCGCTTTGGGGGCGGACGCCCCCGCCCTACTGGACGCTCCGGCTCTGGCGGCAGAGGACTTCTCCTTCTATCAGCGGGCCGTGCCCGGGGTGTTCTTCTTCCTGGGTGTGGGCAATACGCCGGAGCTCCACGCGCCGGACTTCTGCTTTGACGACGAAGCCGCCCTGCCCCAAGGCGTGGAATTTTTGAAGAAGCTGCTCTTCATGGTGTGAGATGTCCCCCCTCCGAGGGGAAAAGGGGGATAGCACCCCCATTCTTTTTCGTCTTGCCGAAAAAGAATGCGCCGCGCCCGGTGGAAGAAAAAGGCGCTTTGCGCAAAACCGGCGCCGATGGTGCCTTATTTGCTTAATACGAGGGGTCCTGACAAGAAACCTTGGCAATCGAGGCAACCGTCAGCGCTGGGCGCGGCTCCGACTTTGCTGAAATTTGTAAACACGCACCCCGCGATGCACCGTTTCCGTATGTCGGGCTGCAAACCTGACTTGGTCTGCGTCTCCTTCCGCTGCCGCTCCCGTTATTCTCCCAGGTAGCACGTAGCGAAGCGGAACGCGCGGGGCCAATGGCAGCACCCATACGACAACCACCCCGAAAGCCGCTCCCAATCCCCAAATGTGGGCATTACTTTCCCTGCTCCCCAAAGGTATAGCGCACCCGGCACAAGCTCTCCAAGTTTCCACCGCACCGTCTCGCTCGACCCCCGTATTTGTCCAAACCTGCCTAAAAGGCAGGTGTAAATTCCGGGCAGTGAGCCACACGTGCACGGAGATTTAGCCACAGCGTCACGGGAAAATAGCCGCACCATCACGGAGGGTGTGCCTCATTCTTAAATTGGCCTCTATAATAATTGCAGCACGCATTGCGTGACTACGATTAAGGAGGCTTTCCCCAAAATGGTAAACTACCGAGAAATCTTGAGGTTGAGTAGTGACCCCAAGAACAGCCAGCGCAGTATCGAACTGATGCTTCACAGTTCGCATCACACGATCCGCAAGGTTCAGGATGCCGCAAAGGCGGCAGGTATTTCCTGGCCCTTGGAGGATGATGTGACAAATGAAATGCTGAAAGAGGCTCTGTTCCCGGAGGAAGGAGCAGCCACTGCTCTCTACACTCAGCCTGACTATCCCTACATCCACAAGGAGTTAGCACGTCCGGGTGTAAATTTGACGCTGT
>OBLI01002972.1_pt1 | contig 13615 bp, 8 predicted proteins | sample 1519701 | NCBI WGS metagenome assembly OBLI01 (sample SAMEA3663005, study PRJEB22513) | pig gut metagenome | biome: pig gut; feature: pig-associated habitat; material: faeces | place: France | collected 2012 | reverse complement strand
CCCAGGCATATTCAAGATTGGTAATGAACACATCTATGTATGTCCTGCAGGCAGGATATTCAGGTTCCAGTTCGATGAAAGCCTTGACAAGCTGGATTGTGAACCACGGATCGTTGGTCGGGTAACAGAGTGCGAGCCCGTTCCGGCTCTTCACGAAATAATTGTAAGCCCCGTCTGCGGTAGCCTTGGCCTGATTGAGATAAGAAACGTCCCCGGTAGCCTTGTAAAGCCTGAGCCCGGCCGCAATCATAGCACCGCTGTTGTATGTCCACTTGGTGGTATTGATCACGCCGTCAGCCCCTTTGCTGTTCCAATAGACATTGTCGGAAGGATCGCGAAGATTGTCATAAAGCCAGGTGTAGAGGGTTCTGGCGAAATCCAGGATGCCGGTTTTCTCGGACTGTGGACATACCTCGTAATAGCTCATCAGGAACCAGGCGGCAAAGCCGTTTGCGCAGCAAGGTTTGTTCGAGCTGTCGTTTCCGGGCACGTTCTTATAGCTCTCATTCCACCAGAGTGCCCGGCCCATAGTATCGTCCAGACCCGAGTTGAGGAAACGGACTATCTGGGCACAGCGGTCCAGATACCTTGTATCCGAGGTCTGCCTGAAAGCCTCGACAAGTTCAATGCCGACAATGGAATTGTCATCGTAGAATCTGTCCCCGCCTCCGTTGACACCGTCAGTCGATGAGCCGTATCCGCCTGTTGCAACGACTCCGGAAGGCCTGTAGTATTTCTGGAAGTTTTCCACAGCAGAGACATAATCGACATCATATCCAAGCCTGTTAAGTGCCGCAAGGCCTGAAACAATGCCGTCGTATGGCCAGAGGAATGACGCAGCCCCGTCTCCGGAGGCCTTCGGGCTGTTCTCATTGAAAAGGCCCGCAGCCGATCCGCTGCGTATATAGTATGCGGACAATATGGCGGAATATGTATCAAAGGCCCTTTCGTGCCAGCATACCTCAGCAGCAGGCTTGTCCGTGCCATTTCCGTTTCCGTTGCCCCCATTCCACTCTTCTACCCCGCTGTCACAGGATGAAAACGCGGCAATGGCGGCAATGAATACGGCGAACTGTCTCAAAATTCGGTTTTTCATCGCTTAATAGTCATAGTCCGCCCCGGCACACAGTAATGCAGGGGCGGACAGCAAATATAATGATTATTTCTTGGTTACAGTCTGAGTCATGACACCGTTGTCATCGGCATTGATGGTGATTTCCACATCGCTGTCCTTCATCGAGCTGGCGAATTTCCAGAGATGATCCCACTGGCCACCCTTGTCAAACTCACCGATCTGCCAGAAGTCATCACCGTAGTTGCTTGGATTGTCAGGTCTCTGATCCCAGGCACTGTCAAGCCTGCCCCAGCATTTTTCAACTCCGTCAATCGTGACGATGTAGCGATAGCGTTCCTCTTCCCAGCTCAGCCAATCGAAGTCTCCCGGCTGGAAGAAGGTGATGTGGCCGCTGCCCCTGAAAATGCCGTTGCCACCGTATGTGAAAGTGATGAAAGCATTCTGATCGGCTCCCCATACAGCCTGAAGGCTGGTGATGTGCTCGACTTTTACAGTACAGTTCACGAAATCCACGACAATCCTGTCGGCAAGACTCTCAGCCGCAGTGACGGCCGTAGTTCCGTCACCCTGGAGAAGACCGCTGTCAGTACCCGCGAAATATTTCTTGGAGCCGGAAGTGAAATAGACCTCTCCGTCTGAGAGTTTGGTTACAACCTCGAACACTCCGTCGCCGGTCTTCCTGAATGCCCTGACAGACTCTGCGCCCGTTCCCTGAAGGGTAAGGTCGGCAGGAGCCACAGTAGGAGGAACAGGATCAGCGGAAGCCTTCTGGAACGAGTGGGTCATCGTATTGGTATTGATGGTCACGGTAGCGGTGCTCTCATCGAGTTCGCTGGCCATCTTCCAGGCGTGGTTCCACTGGTCATTGGTGAAGTTGTATGAGAACTCGCCGAGATTCCAGAATGCAGGATCCACTGTTTCAGGATTGTCAGGACGGTTCTCGCCACTGACGCTGTCAAGTCTTCCCCAACAGGTGCTTTCGCCATTCACTGTCAGAGTGAAGTAGTATCTTTCCTCCATCCAGCTTACATATGAAGGAGTACCTGGTCTGTCCGGGCCGAGGAACACAATCTCACCTTCTCCGGCGTACTTGCCGAGGCCCTGATATGAGAGCTGGATGAGAGGTTCCTTGTCGGCAGTCGCCGCAAATCTGAGATCCACGGTAGCGCTTATCCGGTCGAATGTCACCTTCTTGGAAGCGAAGTCGACAATAATTCTTGTCACACCCTCGGATGCCTCCACGGCAGTCTTTGGAGAGCCGATGAACAGGCCATTCTCCTTGTCGGCGAAATACTTGGTGCCGTCACCGTCAACGAAGCTGACATTTCCCTTGTTCAGTTTATTGTAGATGACGAATTTGTCTCCATCCTTCATCATAGCCTGACCCTGGGCCTCAGCGGCGTCGCCATTGAGGAAGAGTTCGGCAGGAGTGACTGCAGGCTGCTCGTAGGATATTGCCCCGCCGCTGTATGAATGGGTCATGTGGTTGTCCTTGTTCGTATTGATCACGAATGTGACGTGGCACATGTCGAAGGCGTGGTCCATCTTCCAGAGATTGTTCCACTGCTCCCAAGGATTCTCGACGATGTAGAAGAATGACTCGGTTCCGTCAGGAGTATAGGCGCCGCTTCCGAATGTGGAGCCCCAGCATACCTCCTTGCCTTCAACCTCGGCGATGAAATAGTACCTTTCCTCAACCCATGAGCACCAGTCAGGTGTTCCTTCACGGCCCGGACCGAGGAATACCACGTCGCCGTCGCCGGTGAAGTCTCCATTCCCGACATATTCAAGGACTGCGATGTCTGCATAGTTGGCACCCCAGATGGCCCTTACGTTCTTGCCGATTTCCTCAACCTTGAAGTTGAGAGTGTTGAAGTTGACGGTAATTCTGGCAAGGCCTGTCGAAGGAGCGTCGGCGACATTGTATGAGCCTTCACCTTCAGCAAGTTTTCCCGTCTCGTCAGCGAAGAATGTAAATCCGCCGTCCTTCTCCGAAGTGAACTTGACCGAGCCGGCTCCAAGCTCAGTGTAGATGACGAAGAGACCTTCCTCCTCCATTCTGAATTCCTGTCCGGCCTCAAGTGCAGCGGAACCTGCAACATAAAGATGTTCCGGAATATTGTCAATGCCTTCTCCGCGCACGACGCTGAGGCTTGCATATCCGTCGAAAGTCTTTGTGACTCCACCCCTGGACGCTGTCACGGTCCAGATGAAGCTTCCGGTCTCGTTCGGCTTCACTCCGGCCTTGCGGGCGAGAGTATTGAGCTGGGCGTGAGTCAGAGTCAGAGTGTTCTTCGCTCCGAGGTCGCTCGGCATTGTGGCAAGAGGCTCGGAGAAGTCTCCGCCCGTCTTGTCAAAGAGGACGTTGTAGAGCAGAACGCCTCCGTCTGCAGCTCCGCCTCCATTCCAGGAGAGGACTACAGTCTTGGATGAAGTGACATCCAGAATCACATTGGAAGGAGAATCCAGCTCGACAGGCATTGAGAAGTCCGTATTGAGCTCATATTTCTGGCAGCCTGCGGCAATGCCGAGCACAGCTGCTGCTATGAATAATATTTTCTTTTTCATCTTTATTACCAATTAGGGTTCTGGTCGAGATTCTTGTTGAGGTCCCTGTCTTTCTGAGGGATAGGCCAGAGATAGTGCTTGGCGGAATCAAACGCCCTCTTCTCCACAATCACATAACCGTTGTCAGCGCCGACTGCGGCACCGGTGTAAAGCCCGTGAACATTGCCGTTGAGAACCTTCTCCGCGATTTTCCACCTGATGATGTCCTTATATCTGTGGCCTTCGAACGCAAGTTCGCATCTGCGCTCGTTCCTGATGACCTCGACATTGTCAGCAGTGGAATCATACTCGAGAGCCGAACTTGCGGTAAAGCCCGCGCGGCTGCGGATGAGACCTACCGTATTGTCCCAGACAGTACTGTTGAGGGTACCGCTCTCAGCATGAGCCTCCGCATTCATGAGGAGAACGTCAGCATAGCGGAAGACGATGATGTTCAAGCTTGAATTGAGCGTGAGCCTGTATTTGGGATCCCACCATTTCTTGAAATAGTATCCCGTAGGGGTAACGTCGGAAGTAGTGCCGTACGCATCGCGGCTTTCAGGATTCTCACAGTCGATAACATTGTCGCTTCCGTCCGCCAGTCTGTAGGAATTGCCGGTATAGATGATGGTGGCTGCAAGACGAGGGTCGCGGTCGGCATAAGGATTCGACTTGTCGTAGCCGGAGCCGGCGTCAGAAATCTTTTTTCCGTTCAGCATAATGTAGCTGTCCACAAGTTCCTGGGTAGGAGCTATGTTGCAATAACCTCCCATGGACGGTGGAATGAAACCGGCATCCCTCATGCTCCATTCGCGGAGAACCGGAGAGTACTGCACGTCGAGAATCACCTCGGAATTGTATTCATTGTCAATGTTGAACACATCCGCATATGAGCCGGTGAGGGAATATACCCTGGAGTCCATGATTTCCTGGGTGAGTCTCTTCACCTCTGCCCAATCTCCGTCGAAGAGATGAACCTTCGCGAGAATCATCTTTGCGGCTCCTGAGGTGATCCTTCCCCTCTCCCCTGCCGGATATGACTCCGGAAGGTCGCCTATGGCGTCCTCAAGCATCCTGACCACATTGCCCTTGACAGTCTCGCGGGCGGTCCTGGAGATGCTCTCGCTTTCAGCCACGGTAAGCACGGCGTCAGTATATGGGACAGAGCCGAATTTCGTATAGAGTTCGTAATAGAACAAGGACTTCAGGGTCTTGCACTCGGCAATGTACCTTGCCTTGAGATCGGAGGCGAGTCCCGGAACCTTGTCGATATTGTTCAGGAGCTCATTGCAGAGCCTGATGCTTGCATAGTAATGGTCCCAGATACTCTTCACGTATGAATTGTCTGTACTCAGGGAGCCGTTTGCAATCGGCTGGGTCGTACCCAGACCCTTGACATAGGCATTGTCGCTTGCACCCTCGGATGAAATGATTTCGGATGCGCTGTACATCGATGCATAGCAGCTGTTCAGGACAGCCTCGGCGGCATCTTCATTCCCGGTCCAGTATGTCAGGTCAGTTTCCCTGTCGTATGGAGCAGTGTCCAGTCCAATGCAGGAAGACGCAGCGAACAGGATGCCTGCAAATGTTGTAAATGCAAATAATTTCCTTTTCATATTTCCAGTCTCCTACAATTAAAATTTAACATTAAGGCCTACTGAATAAACTCTGGCCACAGGATAGGCTCGTCCCGAACCGTCAGCATTGTACTCAGGATCCCATCCTCCCTTCATATTCGAGAACACGAAAGGATTCTCGCAGGTCAGATATACCTGAAGTCCCTTGAAGCGGATCTTGCTCAGCATCGCCTCAGGGAAGCTGTAACCGATCTGGAGGTTCTTGATTCTGAGGTAGGCTGCGTTCTGGATCCAGTAATCGGACTTGGTGGCGTTGTTGGTGGACTCTGTACCCATTGTGAGGCGAGGATATGAGGCATCCCTGTTCTCAGGAGTCCATCTGTCCACGTGGAAGTCGAGAACCGGGCCCTCGTTGTTGTTGTGGAAGGCCTCCACAGACTCGCCGCGCATCCAGCGGCTTCTCTTGCCCACGCCCTGGAGGAACATCGAGAAGTAGAATCCCTTGACCTCGAGGCCGTAGTTGAAACCGAAGGTATAGCGAGGGAAGTCATTGCCCACCACGAAACGGTCATCATCGTCAATCTTGCCGTCACCGTTCTTGTCAATGTACTTGATGTCGCCCGCCTTTGGCACAACGCCTACGAGGTGAGGACTGTTTGCAGCCTCCTCGTCGCTCTGGAAGAGTCCGTCGCTGCGGAGAGTGTAGTATGACCAGAGCGGGTAGCCCTCCTTGATGATGGTGGTCACGTCATAACCATAGTGGAGCTCGTTGCCCCTGGTGTCGAGAACCTTGTTCCAGCTGTCGGATACGTTTCCGGAAATATTGTGATTTACGATGCCTGTCTTGAAATTGTAATTGAGAGCGAGCTCCCATCCCTGGGTCCTCACCTCGGCGGCATTGGATACCGGCGAACCGTTTCCGAAAATTCCCGGAACGGAGAGGTTCACGAGGATGTCCTTCGTCCTGTTGTTGAAGTAGTCGAACGAAAGCGTGAGCCTGTCGCTCAGCACGCCGAAATCAAGTCCGATATTGCCCATCATGGTGGTCTCCCACTTGATTCCCGGGTTTGCGGAAGAGAAGCCGGCAGTAGGTACGGAATTGTCGTCGAACACCATTCCCTGGCTGACGGATACCGACTGGAGATACTGGTATGCACCGATGCGGTTATTTCCTACAAGACCCCAGGAACCCCTGAGCTTGAGTGATGACACGTAAGGACGGATATTGTCCCAGAAACTTTCCTGGGAGATTCTCCAGCCTGCTGAAAGTGAAGGGAACAGACCAGAACGGTTGCCCTTTGCAAAATAAGATGAATAGTCGTTTCTGAGGTTGAACTCGAGAAGGTACTTCTCCGCGTAATTGTAGTTCACCCTGGCGAAGAATGAGTAGAGAGACCAGTCCGAAGCTCCGCTGTAATTCGATATCGGGAGCTTGTCGGTACCGTTGATATTGCCCACCATCACGTCGAAGTCATGATTGTCAGTCACGCGGGTTGTGCCGAAATAGTTGGCATGCTCACCCTCATATCCGTATCCGGCAAGAACGCCGAGCGTATGGCGCTCCTTGATGACGGTATTGTAGGACAGCATCGCCGTAGCCGTATATTTCGTATTGCGGTTGAATGACTCGCTGATATGGTTCTCCTTGTCTCCGGAGAGAGGATTGTCCGAAGCCATCCTGTTCTCGTGGGTATTGTTGTTGAGATAGCGGGCGCCGCCTGAGAATGAGAGCTTGAGGCCCTTGATAATCTGCCAGTCGGCGGAAATGGTACCGCTCATGTCGTCATTCACGCTCCTCCTGTATCCACCGGTCTCAAGCCTCTCGAGAGAGTTGGAGTTGGAGCCGGAAGGATAGTTGTAGGTTCCGTCAGGATTCTTGATTTCATAGATGGCAGGCATACGGTTGCACATCTCGATAATCCATTCTGTCCAGTATGCGTGATCCTTGATATTGTTCCTCGTGAACTGGGAAGTGAGGCTGACAGTGAAGTTCTTTGTCATCTTGTGGCTCACGTTCAATCTGGCATTGTACCTGTCATATCCGTAGTTTGGACCCTGGAAGAGAGAATTCTGCTTGAGGTATCCAACTGAGCCCATATAGGAAAGGTTTCCGTTTCCGCCGGTGACGGAAACGTTGTGAGACTGCTGGGACGCCTTGTCCTTGTATATTTCCTCAATCCACTTGCAGTTGGTTCCGCCATTCCTGAAGTCTGCAATCTGCTCGGCACTGAACTTTGCAGAACGTCCGGAATTGACCGCAGCCTCGTTGTAGAGCTCAGCATAAATCCATGAGTCCACTACAGTAGGCAGTTTCGTAGCCTGCTGGAGGCCGTATGTCATATTGTAGCTGACCTCCACCTTTCCGTCGCTACCCTTCTTGGTGGTAACGAGGATGACGCCGTTGGAAGCCCTGGAACCGTAAATCGCAGTCGAGGATGCGTCCTTCAGGACTGAAATCTGCTCGATATCGTTAGGGTTCAAGTTTGCGAGCGAGCCCTCGATTCCGTCAATGATGACGAGAGGGTCGTTGTTGTTCATAGTGTTGTATCCGCGGATATTGATGGACGGAGCACCGCCCGGAGTGGATGAGCCCTGCTGTATTACGAGGCCCGGAGTCGTACCCTGAAGGCCCTCAAGAACATTGGCGATAGGCTTTCCTTCAATTTCCTCGGTGGAGACGCTTGCGACGGCACCTGTCAGGTTCACCTTCTTCTGCACACCGTAACCTACGACAACCGCATCAGCGAGGTTGAGTGCCTCTTCATTGATGGAGACATTGATTACAGTGCGGCCGTCCACGGCAACTTCTTCAGCGGTGTATCCGATGGCGGAAAACACAAGAATGGCATCAGGTCTTACGGCAATGCTGTAGTTTCCGTCCATGTCGGCTACAGTACCGCTGTTTGTTCCCTTGACCATTACGGACGCGCCGATAACGCCATCGCCGCCACAGGTCACCTTACCTGTGACTTTAATGGTACCGGGCTGGGCAAGAGCCGGCAACACCGCCCCTGCGCAGATGAAGAATGCCACAGCGGCCAGAAATCTCATGGAGAGATTTCCAAGGCGGTGGAATAGTTCATTTAGTTTTAACGAGTTCATAATAAATAGTTATTAGTTGATTTAGATTATCGACAGAGTATGACGATTTTGAAGTTTTCAGTTCAAGTCAGGAAGCAGCAGGCGTCTGTTATTTCATAAAGGCCTTTATCATCATTATCCGTTCCCCGGAGTCATTCACGATCCTGTATGATCCCGCAGCAGCGGATATCACCAGGGACTCGGCATATGTAAGTTCGAATGTCATCCCGCCTTCAGTAATGACCTTGGCGGACTTGCCCTCGACAAGATTGAGAGCGTGGCATTTGCCTTCGGTCTTCACTTCCACCTCGGTATCAACCACATAGCGATGCACATCGTAGGAATGGTTGGCGTGTGTTGGAAGATGCCAGAGCTCCCATCCGTCACCCTTTTCAATAAGATAAGGATGGGAGACGAACTCCTCGGAAATGCGTTTGCCCTTGCGGTCGAAATACAGGTTTTCCATCGCTCTCCTGATGTTCAGCGGCCTCGGACGCCCATCCAGGTCGAGGGCCATCCAGTCGTACATCTTGAATGTGAAGATGTACGGAGTCGTGCTGATTTCCAGGACCAGGTTGTTGCGTCCCGAGCTGTGGAGGGTTCCCGGAGGAATCAGGTACAGACCGTGCTTCACGGCCGGTTCGGCATTGATGTACTTCGGAACGTCGAGCGGAGTGGCAGTCTCGTGGCTGCGTGTCAGGGCCGCCTCGAATTCTTCAGGGACAATGTCGTCCTTGAATCCGAGATAGACCTCGGCCCCCGGCTTGTGGTCGAGGATATAGTAGGTTTCCTCCTGAGTGAGCACCTCTCCGAAGTTCTTCTGTATGTATTCCCTGCGCGGATGACATTGTATTGAAAGATTGCCTCCGTCGAAATTGTCAAGATAGTCAAGACGGATCGGGAACTCGTCGCCATACTCGCGGTAGCAATCGTCTCCCACAACATCCCGGCCGGCCTCGTACATTATGGAATCGAACGAAAGCTCAAGCATCTTGTCACCGCCGCTGAGGATAATTCCGTTCTCCGGCACAATCAGTTCGAATGACCAGGCATAGTTGGGCACATCCTGAGGCAGATCTCCGATGAACTCCTTGATGCGCTGTCCTCCCCAGGCTCCCGGCTCGAACCATGGTCGTACCCTGAAGCCGTTCCGGGCAAGCCTGTCCAGTCCGGCGCGGACCACATCGCCTTCCGCCCAGGTAATCTCCGTCTCGCGCTGGGCATCCACAAAAATGTCAATCTCAGGCATCAATGCCTTCTTGTGCCTGTTGAGAACGACCCAGTCAATGAAGTAGAAGCGCTTGTACATCTTCTTCGGAGCATCCGGGGCAGCCGCGCCGAGATTTCTCACACTCCCCGCCCTCGAACGGAACTGGATCTCGTTCTTCGGGATATCCAGATAAATCAATGTCCCCTCCCATCCGGCGAGAGAAGCACCGATTCCGTAAATGATATTGAGCGGAGCCGAAGCATCGGCCTTTATGGATGCAAGCTTGTCCCCATCAAAGAAATCCTTGAGCTCAAGGCTTGCCCTGTAACCGAAAAGAGGGTCATCACCGCCAAGGAACGGTTCTATCATCTTATCTATCTCCGCAGGACTCTTCAGGGCCGAATCCACGCTCCACCAGAGGGCAGTCTTCCCGGCGGCCGAAAGCGCTTCGTTAAGGCTTGATACGAATTCATCAAACCTTACTCCGACATATCCGTCAACAATAACCGTCCCGCGTTCCGGAATCCGGGCGGCAAGTTCGCTGAAATCCGATGAGACAGTCCCGTCGCCGAGATCGTGGACCGGATATATGTCGTAGTCCAGCGCTCCCGGCTTTTTCCTGCTCACCGGCATGAGATACTGAGTTGTCTTTCTGATTTTTGGCATAATATATTCTAATTGATTCATATTCAGACAAACAATGATGCCGCACCGATCATTGCGGACTTGTCCAGAAGGCCTGAGACTCTGACCTCCGCGCCGGGAACCATTGCCCGTAGCCGCTCATCCAGAGGTTCCGCAAAAAGATGGTAAGCCCGTGAGATATTGCCTCCAATTACAAGAGTCCTTCCCCCGAACTTCCTGAGAACCGGGCCTGCAAACGCAGCCAGACGCTCCCCGTATTCACGGAAAAGGACACGGGCGGATTCATCAGTGTCATATCTTTCAGCCACTTCCCTGGCTCCCGCCACCTGCAGTCCGGAAAGTTCACGATAGCGCTTCACAATCCATCTTGTAGAGAATGCTTCGTCTGCGATTCCATCTTCGAATGGAAGACAATAGACCCATCCGTTTTCAGGCACGTCAGGAGAGTCCACGACAAGTTTCCGCTCCGACACAAATCCGGAGCCGACTCCTGTTCCGAGCGTCAGGGCAAGCACTTTGGCAGAATCCGCCGCAGCTCCGTAGAGGGCCTCGCCGAGGGCAAATGCAGAAGCGTCATTGACAAATCTCATCTGCACGTCGCCTGCCTCTGAAAACAGGACAGAACGCATTGTCTCAGCCACGCCGAGTCCATAAACGCTTTCATATTTCCCCACTCCGCTTATAAGGGATATGCCCCGGACATAGTCGAACGGCCCAGGGAAGGCAAATCCCACGCGGCTGACCTTTCCCCCGAAGCCTGACATTGACCGTCTAACATTTTCCGCCCAGGCATTCACGACCTCCACGGCCCCGGCAGAACTGTCAACCGGAGTGGTCACCGGCTCTGAACAGATACTGCCGTCCTCAATGTCAACTACGGCAGAACACACATGAGATCCACCGACATCGACACCTACCACATAATTATCCTTCATGATTACATTCATCTTTAAACAAAATCGATGCATGTATGAACATTTAATCCGACGCAAATATAAATAAATTTTTTGATATACAATAGCAGATATATAAAAACGTTACATTTATCGCTCTTGCAACCATTTATTCCACTTGCTTCATTACGGAATTTCGTTTGCTTTGTACCATATTGTTTAGACATACACAGATGACGATAATGATTCTATCAACTCTGCTGATTGCCACGACACTGGCGTCAGATGCCTTTACAAAGGATATTGCCACCTTGTGGACAATAGGCGAAAAAGACGACCGCGGTGACAAGTTCGTGACCAAGGCACGCAATGCATCCAGTAAGAACATCTACGTCCAGAGCGCCGTTCTCAACGGCAAAAGACTTGACGGATTCACGTTCCCGGCTTCGGAGCTGCTGAAGGGAAGAGAGGGTGTGCTTGAGATGGGGCCGGAGCCTAAGAAATGACAGAACACAAAAAAAATCGGGCCGGGGTAACCGGTCCGATTTTGTATCATATCCGAGCGAAGAAATTAGTCGCTCAAAGAGAACCTCTTGAATGAGAGAACCTTTGCATCCTTGTCAGAAGCCTGGATGTAACCGAGAACTGACACCTTGTTGTCCCAGATGTAGTCCTGATCCTCGAGGGTCTGCTCCTTGAAGAACTTCTTGAGCTTGCCCTTTGCGATGTTCTCGAGCATGGCATCAGGCTTGCCGGCCATCTTCGGATCCTCAGCGATCTGCTGCTTGTACATTGCGAGCTCCTTCTCTACAGTCTCCTTAGGGCAGTCTGCCTCGGAAACTGAAACAGGGTGCATTGAGGTAACCTGCATTGCAACGTTCTTGCCGACCTCCTCGGAAACCTCCTTGTTGAAAGCAACAATGGAAGCCACCTTGGAATTGTTGTGAACATACTGTGCAATGTATGGAGCCTCGAGGGTAGAATAATATGCAAGCACGTGCTTCTCGCCGGTCTTGCCGGTCTGGGCGGAAATCTCCTCCTCTACAGTATGGCCGTTTGGCATCTGAACTGCCTTGAGTGCCTCAGCGTCAGCCGGGAAGGCTGCGATGGCCGCGTCAGCGATACCATTGGCGAGAGCCTTGAAGTCAGGAGTAGCCGATACGAAGTCAGTCTCGCATCCAAGGCAAACGATGATGGCCTTGCCACCATTGATGCGGACGAGGACAGCTCCCTCGGTTGTCTCGCGGTCAGCCCTCTTGGCTGCAACGAGCTTACCCTTCTCGCGGATGATGTCCACTGCCTTCTCGAAATCGCCTTCTGCCTCGGTAAGGGCATTCTTGCAATCCATCATTCCGGCGCTGGTCATCTTGCGCAATTTCATTACGTCAGCTGCTGTAATCTGCATAATCTTCAAAGTTTAATATTATTCTGCATTCTCCTCAGCGGCAGCCTCAACCGGTGCCTCTGCCTTTGGAGCCTCCTCTGCGGCCTCATCGGCCTTGGCGGCCTTGCGAGGACGGAGCTTCTTTGCTGCCGGTTTCTCGGCAGCCTCGGCCGGAGCCTCTTTCTCCTTCTCGAGCTTCCTCTCGTTCAATCCCTCCTGAATAGCCTCACAAAGTGCATTGGTGATGTACTCGATGGACTTTGTGGCGTCATCATTTGCCGGAATCACATAATCAATCGGATTAGGATCGCAACATGTATCAACCATAGCGATTACCGGAATGTTGAGACGGTTTGCCTCCTTGACTGCATTGGCTTCCTTCTGAATATCAACTACGAAGAGTGCTGACGGGAGACGGCTCATATCCTTGATGGAACCGAGGTTCTTCTCAAGCTTTGCCCTCTGGCGGTCAACCTGGAGACGCTCACGCTTTGCGAGCTTGTCGTATGTACCATCTTCCTTCATCTTGTCGATGGTGTTCATCTTCTTGATGGCCTTGCGGATGGTCGGGAAGTTGGTGAGCATTCCGCCCGGCCATCTTTCCGTTACATAAGGCATATTTACTGAAGCGGCCTTCTCGGCGATAACGTCCTTAGCCTGCTTCTTGGTGGCCACAAAAAGAATCTTGCGGCCTGAGCGCGCAAGCTCCTTCATAACATCTGCGGCCTCGTCTATCTTGACGACACTCTTGTGCAGGTCAATGATGTGAATCCCGTTCCTCTCGATGAAAATGTAAGGAGCCATTTTAGGATTCCACTTCCTGGCGAGATGCCCGAAATGTGCACCTGCTTCGAGTAATTCCTGGAAATTTGTTCTTGGCATTTTTTTGTGTTGTTTCTTGTGTTACACTTTCCCTGAAGGCCATTGCCTCAGCCTCCCGGGCTCTTTTCTTCAATCCTGAAGCAGCGGCACTGTGCCGGTCTTCGGGATTTTCCGCAGTCTCGGCAATCTTCAAGCAGCTCTGTCGGAACTCACGCCCCTGACGAGGTCAGAAGATTTGTCAACCGGACTGTGCGAATAAATCAGCAGTAAGCAGGCATTAACGCTTGCTGAACTGGAAGCGGCGACGTGCACCAGGCTGACCAGGCTTCTTCCTCTCGACTTCTCTTGCGTCGCGGGTGAGGAATCCTTCGGCCTTGAGTG
>OBLI01002969.1_pt1 | contig 13631 bp, 11 predicted proteins | sample 1519701 | NCBI WGS metagenome assembly OBLI01 (sample SAMEA3663005, study PRJEB22513) | pig gut metagenome | biome: pig gut; feature: pig-associated habitat; material: faeces | place: France | collected 2012 | reverse complement strand
AAATCTACTGAAGAAAGTGAATGATAGATTACTGAAGAAAGGGATAAGAGAGATTTCATTACGGACATTAAAAAGATATAAAAGTTTATATTATAAAAGATAAATTAAAAGAGAGTGATTTGTTTCACTCTCTTATTTTATATTAGACACTTCCCAATATATTTCACATATTCTTTTCTACCAAATACAATTAGAAGTAAATGTTCTATTGTTGTCCAATGACATTCCCATTTCTTTTTATCAAAACACCATTTAAACAAATAAACCTTGTGTTCATTGGTTATTTCATCAAATATCGGTTTGATTTTAATTCTTTCAAAATCTTTATACATATACAATTCACCATTACTTTGAAGTCCATAGGTGAAATAACCGAAATCATCTAATTTCTTTTCTATCATAACATTAACAATTTATTCTGTGTGAGTCCCAGTGAGTTACTACACTTCGATTAATACTAAATAACATATCTCTGAAATCATTATAATCATCTGGATTCATTCGTTTCTTTACATAGAATGTTTTCCAGTGCATCACATTATCTATTTTACTATCATATACATCTTTAATTATCTGATAGGCAGTTTCTACTGACATATAATCTCTATGTACATCTTCTGACTTGACAAACTTCTTTCTATATGTGAAGTTCTGGAGATTTTCCATAACAATCATCAAGTAATCTACTACTTCTTGTGGTATGTTGAATAATTCACCATTGTTTTCAAATCGTTCTGACCAGTTCTCTTTATTAACACTTGAAAATAAGTTGTGAGCTGAATCTTCATAATTACAGAAATATCGACGTAATATCTTCAACACTTTGAGATTATTTTTTCCTTTTAATATAAGTGTTTGTTTCAGTGGAATTATTACTCTGAATTTTGTCCAATCTTCAGTAATATTTGAGATTGTTGGGTAGGCAGTCCAAGAATAATCACCATATTTTTCTTTAAACTCACTGAACTTCATACCTTCATCAAGGTCTATTATAAGATTATCAACTCTGTCAAGATAACCAATTTGGTGTCGATAACATTTGTCTGTTTCTCTATATAACTCACTAATCATTGATTGTCCGAAAGTCTTGATGTCTCTCCAAGATTTATCTTTCTTTATAAGTGGTAGTCTGTTCTTCTTATCTTCGTTTATCCACTGATAAAGTGGAATATCTTTAAGAGAATTGAACTTTTCAGAAATAGAAGATAAGTCAAAAGTTCCACCTATTTTGTTTGATTTTTCTATTTTTATATTATAACTGATTTTTGTGGATTGCTGGTTATTTGGTGGAAGAAAATCATTATTTCTTATATAGAGACTTCCACCAAAAACCCCGCAATCCACACAATTTATAAGAATAAACTCATCATTATTTCTGTTTTCATTTCTATCTATTTTTTCTAACATACAATAACAATTAAACTCACTCATCATATACTGACTTACTTCTTCCCAAGAACAATTAACACCAACATAGTTGAGTGCAGACATTATATAACTTCCTTTGTATATTCCATCTCCAAAAACAACATCATATCTTTCTTGTGGTTTCATCTCTACTATATTTTGATAATCATTATCAATTCGATATATTTTGTACCAATCTTGAATATTCCTTAAACTCGCATTTTCAAGTTTTTTTCCAAATACCTTGTAATATTCTTTTATTATACCTGAATATTTGTAATCATTGAAATTAATATCTTCACCAATCATAACCTTTTCTTTCGCTTTTCTGAATGTAAGTTTCTTTGACTTATTAACTTCTTCAAAATCACCTATTTTGCTGTCAGATACCTTAACAAAGATTTCTTTCAACATATTTTTCACACTATTCTTGTCTTTCCAGATTTCAAATCTTTCCATAATGTCAGTAAGATTCAAAACTTTTTGTTTTAAATCCTTTGCGTCTGGGTCTGTTTTCCATTTATCTCCAATTAGTTTAAGTATTTTTTGTTTTCTTTCACATTCAGACTTGATTTCTGTATAACCATTTTTTTCAAAATTTGACCAGATATAAAATAAATTAATTCCATAAACACCTTTTCTAAATCTACCTATCATCTGTTTAATGTCTCTGTCGGAATAACACAGATTCTCACTGATAGGACTACCAACAATTATACATTGATTTATCCTAACATTAATATCGTGACCGGTGAAGTAGGCCGAGGTCATGAAGTGAAGTTTTTTCTTTTCATTAAATTCACTTGAATAATATTCACCAAGTTCTTTTTGATTCACTTCTGAACATAACACTTCTACATCATCATCACCTATTACATTTAGTATGTTCTTTATATCTTTAACAGAAGAATAAAAAACACAAGTCTGTTTATTTTTGTTTTTCACCTTCTGTATAATATCCTTTATATCTTTCTTCTTTGTTTCAAAGAACATAATACATTTTTGCACTCTTGAGTCATCCCCATATATTATTGTGTAGGTTTTAATTTCCTTTTCACAATATTCCCTTAACATTTCCACATATCCCCAATGTGGTGTTGCAGACATCAGTAAAACACCATTATCTGTGTTTTTTATTAAATCAGTCAATTGGAAACAGATATCACGGAAATTACTTTCATCGACCAACTTGTGGTATTCATCAATTACTATAGATCTACCAGACCAGAACTCATTATTAATATTCATACCACTGTCAGAAAGTTCTGAAAGAAGTCTGCCAAATTGGTCGTAAGTCGCGATGACTACAGTTGCGTTTTTGTTAATGTGATCACAACCACCATATACACAACAGACTTCATCATTTGACCTGTATTGGATTTCTTTACTTATAGATATACTTCTGTTAGGAACAAGGATAAGAACCCCACAGAACTCATTTAAACAGTATTTTACTACACCTGTAGTACCACCATTACCACAGTGTGTTTTATTCAAAACAGTAATATGTTTTTTTCTGAACCATTCTTCGTAATGGTCTTTAGTAAGAATATCTGAAAGATATTCCTTTCCATCGTTTTCAATTGTATTATCACTTTCAAAAATCTTCTCCATTATAAAAATAAAAATGGATTTCTAGTCAGTTGCATAGTGTGAGATTGGCAACTTCGTAGAAACCCAAGTTTATTATGTCTTTTGGATTCTTTTAATAAAATCTCACCTAAATTAAAAGACTTACAACAATTATCTTTTTCTAAATTAAATATAACAAAAAAATAATTTTTTTCTGTTATTCTATATTATTTATGAAAATTATTTTCTGAAATCTACACATTAATATATATAAAAGTCGCGAAAATAAAAAACTCACTTTTTTTGAAATTTTTTTCAGAAATTCAGTCAAAAACTTGAAATCCTTGTTATATTTAGAATAGAAAAATAATAATTAAAAAAATAAGATTATGAAAAATTTAGAAGAAAGATTTGAAGAGTTTGTTTCGACAAAAGAAAATCCGCAAGATTATTACATCGAAGATGGACTTGTGTGTTGTTATGGTGAAGTTTTGATCACTGATGAAGATTTAGTCGATGGTAAATTACCTTTTAGATTTGGTGAAGTTGATGGTGATTTTATATGTTTCTTTTGTCATTCTCTAACTTCATTAGAAGGTTGTCCAGAAAAAGTTGTTGGTAATTTTAGTTGTCCTTGGTGTGATTCACTCACTTCACTTGAAGGTAGTCCAAAAGAAGTTGGTGGTGATTTTAATTGTTTTCATTGTAAAAATCTAACTACATTGTTTGGTTGTCCTGAAAAAATAGGTGGAAATTTTGATTGTTCCAGGTGTACGAATCTAACTTCATTGGATTTTATACCTTACGCTATCGGTCGTATAATCAGAGTTAGTCCAGAAATGAATTTAGATGTAGATTTATATGTAGATGTTGAGTAATTACTTAATTTCTTCCATACATAAATAAATTAGGTCATATTTTTGTTGTAATATTCTTTTATAGAGTATAAACAACTGTCCATAAATTTATATTTGTTATATTATATACATAATGTAGTGGTTCGCGAGAATAGCTACATTTTTCAGTTTTACGTTCATAATTTAAATTTTATTTTTGGTGTCAGTCATTTATTGACTGACATTTTTTTTTCTATTTCTTTTATTCCATTCTTTTGGTGTTAAGTCCTTTATCACATATCTGTCTTCTTGTTTTTCATAGTGGTAGAGATATTTGTTTGCGGCAATTCTTTGATAGATAAAGTAATCTTCATTGTTGAGTAGTTCATTAGTATATCGCACGAAAATTTTATAGGTGTTCAATCCTGTTTTATTAGATAGCCTTTCCACATTGATTTCTTTTATGTTTTCGTGAATGATTTCTGATTTCACAACATCATCTTCTATTTCTAAAAGTTGATTGAAAGTTTTCATTCTTCTATCAATTTCTGATTTCACATCATCAGGTTCATCATAGCCTATAATTTTCTCTAACTCACCTATTTGAATATTCACAGAGTTTTGTTCTTCATAAAGTTGAGTTGATTCAGAGTTAATTTCTCCAACCATAGAATCAAATTTCGCTTTACTGATATGTCCTTCAATATAAAGACTATTCGCTCTGTCAAATTTACCTTCTATTTTTGAAATTGACTTCTGAATATTTTCTGCTTTCTCTTTCAACATAGGTAATTTCTCACTTGCTTGTTTTCTTTTTTCAGCATTGATAGTGAAATCATTTATTGATTTTGCAGTCACAGCCATTTCCCATGCGATTTTATCAATGATTGAATAATTGACTGTTATTTTTTTGTATTTTGAAGTATAGACAGGTCTGCCACCATTCACACATCCTGTTAGCATATATCCATCTGAAAACACAAGTTTTTTACAGAGATAGTGAACAGTTTTCTTCCCTTTACTTTTATTTTTTCGTTTAGATACAATTTCATTTGCCTTGTTAAATGTTTCTTTATCAATAATTTGTGGATAGTTCTTTTCACCAAGATAGTATCTGTTTTTGATAATATTAAAAACTCTTTTTTTACCAACATCTAAATTAGTGATGCCTTCCATCAGTTTATTGTGTTTATATTTTTCCACAATTTCAAAGGCAGTGCAACCGTATATTGCCATTTGAAAGACATCTTTAACAACTACACTTTCTTCAGGTGTAATTACTGCAAAACCTTCTTTATTTCTGTGATACCCAAAAACAGGTTTAGAGCATATTTTTCCATCTGCAAGTTTCTGTTTTCTCCCACTGGCAACTCTTTCATTTTTCTGTTTTATTTCAGCGACAGCCACTTGTGTGAGAAATTCAATAATGACATTTGCCATTAAATTACTTTCACCATTTTCATAAGTCCTAATAGGATATGGAGTATGTACATAAAGACAGATTTTATTCTTTTCCAAAATTGATTTTACCTCATACATTACATCACTTCGTCTTGCAAGTCTTGAAATTTCGTGTACATATACAGTTTCTATCTTGTTTTCAGAAATATATTTTTTCAATTCAGAAATAGAAGCTCTGTTGTATATGTCATTTTTACTCGCAGATTCTTTATGGGCTATAATGCCAATCTCACTTGGTTTATAACCATCTTTTATTACAACAGGCATAAGGTCTGTTTTCTGTCGAGTGTAGTCTTGCTGAACAGTAGATACTCTTATAAATAAAAGTGCTTTAATCATATTTGTTGTATTTTGTTTCTGCAAAGATACAACATTTATTTTTTAAACCAACGAATTTGAGAATTATTTCACAAATAAATTCACAAAAAAGTATATTTAAAAACCCCATTGCAGTTCATGCAACGGGGGAAAATAATTAATTTAATATACTATGAATGATTAAAAAATTTAAAGAATTAATTGCTAACGACTTATGAAAGTTTATTCTTTATATTATTCTTTTTTTTCCATACTCAATATGTCTGATTTAAACTTTTCTAACTCCATTGAGTAATGTTGGGCAATTCCAATTATACTGCCAGAAAATGTTAAAAATACACCTAAAGATGTTAATATTGATGCATGAACTTCACCCAAAGGATTAACCATAAAACCTGCGATAGTGAGCAATACACCAATTATAAAACTTGCTATACACAAGATATATGATAATTTTGACTTGAAGTCGAGACTTTTCCAATTACTTTTGTTTTCCATTGAACCTATTCTGTTTATATATTTATGTTGGGCAGTCTTATATTTTTCTTCTCTTTATTTAGTGTGTAAGATATAGTTTTTGTCTGTCCATTCACTGTTATAGTAATTGTCATTGTTAGAGCTTCAATGGCTACAAATAATCGTAATATTTCATTTTTACATAAGTCAATTTCAACAGCAGAGTTAGCATTGACAGAAACACTATTTTGTATTTTTGTGTGATTGATGTCATTAAATTCAACAACATAACTTACTGATTTAGTGGTGTTTGTTGTGTTTTCTATTTTGAATGGTAATTTGGTAAATTCATACACATAATCAATGTAAGTAAATTCAAAAGAATCAATTAACCATTCAATGTTTATATCTTGAGTTGTACCACCTGCAGAAATGATTATCTTCAATTTGTTGCTTGGAAGTAAATAAAACTCACCACTTTCAACATTTTCAACATTATATGTGTAATATCCACCTGCAGGAACTCTTCTATCAGTTGAGAAAACAGGTAAGATATATAATTGTGTGTCTGTTGTGTTTTCAGGAATTTTGAAAATCATTTTTTCAAAGTCAAGCAACTCACATTGTTTATAATAGTTGATTGTTCTTGCTTCACTATTACTTGAGTAAAACAGAAAACCGAAATCTAAATATTGAGTTTGTGGATAAAAACTAAATTGTGCAATACTCTGTAAATCAGTATTTTCAGTAAATTCCAGTTGAACACTACTTCCTTTTGAAGCAGTTATTTCTGTTTCCTGTGTTATTCTTGTTTCTAAATTGAACCAGTTTCTCGCTTCATGGTTATAGTTTCGGAAATCTCCAATTCTGTTATATCCAGCAGTAGGTTCATATTTCCAGAATGTATCTGGATTTGTAATATATGAATTCCAGAGTTTTACTGCATTCAGAAACATTGAATTATCAAGTTGAAATCCATCATTACAAGAATAGAAATCTGCATCTGTGAGTGGTTCGTATGTTGTTTTATGAACTGGTTTATAAAATGACCACTTGTTTATTTTATCAGACATACAGAGATTACTTATACTATTAGAGTTTTCTCCCAGTGTTGTTTTTACAATATCTGTTGTTATGTTATTTGGTACTATCATTGTTATAGATTTGGATTTTGTTCTGCTGATGCTTGTTCAAAAGTACCGACATATTGTACATCTTTTTTTATCACTAATTTATCTCCTTGAAAATCAAACACTTCATTTAATTTATTAATGATTTCAGTAATAGAAGCTGTCGTAGTCGTGGTTTCGTCTGGTTTAAATGCGGTGATTTCACCTTGTGCCTGAATGTTTCCTGTAAAATAAACATTGTCAAGATTTACAACATAACTTCCATCATCTATTTGTGCGGCAGGTAGATAATTTCCACCACCTACATTTTCTGTGTTTCCAGAATAAACACCACTTTTAACTCGTGGTGAATATGGTGTATTATTTTTTAATATTATTCTGTTGGTAAATTCCATAATTCTGTGAGTCTTATATTAGTTTTATCATCGTAATAATCGATTTCGTAGTCATCGCACACAAAATACTTATTATCCAATTTAAATAGTGTTGCTGGTGTGACTATTCCTTCTATTTTACTTTCTACTATTCTCATTGGTTTTTGGTGTTGCATCACTTTGTGGTAAATCTTCCATTCCTCAAACAAGTGATAAGGTTCGTTATTTAAGTATCTAATTCCCACACCATTAGCCATTTTAAAATCATCAAATTCTTTAACTAACACACAAGTCCAAGAAGGAACTTTGTCATTAAATGAGTTGATTTCAAAGTCTATTTTCTCACCTTCATTCACATATTCATCACTGATTACTGCACTATATTCACTATCTGCTTGCCATTCTTTTACGGTTTCATCTCTTGGGATATTAACCTCAAGTGATAAATTTTTAATCCAAGTCGCAGCTGTAGTGTGATGAGCATGTCTTGAAACAATTCTTCTACTATACATTTTAAAATTTACAGTCGCATACTTGTTTTTTATTTGATTTGGAATTCTTATCACAAATCCATCATCTGTTCCTTCATTTCCAGCAATTCCAGAATTAATTAAATTTGAAAAATCTCCTGAATACATATGATCTTTTCCTTCGCACGAAAGTGGTAATCTGCAATGCGATGGCGACATTGTCCAAGTTCCAGCACTGACCCAAGAATTTCCACTTACATTAGTGTAATAGAGTGTGTTTTGTCCTTCAACAGAAAGTGATAACTCACAATCCAGCCACATATTTTCCTTTATAATATTGTCTTTTTCAAAATCTGCCCAAGTTGATGGAATGTGCCAAGGAGATCCGTTATCTGGTCGGAATTTTATGTTATACTTGAATAAGATATAACTTTTATCAGAAAAATATATCTTTGGCATATTTTTGCTTTCCAACAGACACTTGTTTTGTCCATTGAAATCGGCGTAAGTTGTCATAAGAACATAATCAGTAAGATTACTTTCTTTCTTGTAGTCTTTATATTGTGAAACTGAATCTGGAACATTGCTGACACCATATTTTAAAATTGTCGCACCGTTGTAGTTTTTCAATCTCATTAAATTGTTAGGTGGTGTAACTTCCTGACCAGAATTGTTATAATAGTGTGTAGTCCAATACTCATTTTCATATATTCTCCATCTACATTTATCCCTAACTGTATGGTCATCTTTTTGGTCATCAACTACTTCATCTTCAAGAGTATAAGCCCAACTTCCAAAAATGTTACTCAAATATTTTTCTTCAAAAAAGTCTGGAAAAATTGAGTCATATTCCTTCATTTTCGCTAACACCTTCATTTGATTGAACATTTCGGTTTGACTGACAGTTGTTCCTGCGTAGAGTTTGGTTATATCTTTTTTGATTATTGTATTATTGACAGTTGTTTTTGTATTTTTCTTTAAGTCTAATTTTATAAACTCAAGGTTTTTTTCGGCTAAATAATCAACTGGAAGTAAATACATTTTTTCACCATATACTACCATTGTTAGATTAAGAAAATTCATCATTTTCTCTATTATGTCTTGATAGGTGTTATTATCTTCATAGGTGAAATCAAAACTCTTTACACCATTTTCTTGCTTTACTTCAAAACAATCATCATCTATGAATGATTTCTCATTGACATATAAATTAAAGATGTCATATCGGACAGTAACACCATTACTATATGTATAATTATACAATATAGGTGTATATATATATCTGATTGAACTTCCTTTAATTGCTTCAGAAATAAACCAATAGAAAGTTTTCTCTGTTGGATTGATGATGCTATCTTCATTACCTTTTCCGAAATACTTGTATTGCAAAACAGATAACTCATCTATACAATTGATTTCAAAAGACTCAAGATTTTTATCTTGTGGCATATCGTAAACAGAAGGTTCGACATAACCAGCCCAGATTAATTCTTTAGCAGGTATTTCCTCAACAGGTACGTCAGGTACAACAGGTCCAATAGGTATTTCTGGTCCAACAACTGAACCACCTGGAATTTCTTCAACTGCAGCTGATGAAATGTCACCATTGATTTCTCCTTCATCGACATTAATTTTAAATAATTTAACAGAAACATCTGTGGCTTTGTTCGTCACCAAGTCCCAAGGTGTATCTGTTGTGAGTACATTAATTGTTGCTTCACTCATTCGGATTGGTTTGTTTAAATCTTCATCACCTTCATATTTAACAGTAAATGGCGGAACACCAAGTTTTATTTCTGTCTTGGTGTTCAATCCATCTACCTTTGAAGAATCAATTTCCACAACATAAGTTGTGTTATCTCTGCTTGTGAATTAACCTTTATAAATCATTGAATTATAATACTTTATTTCTTTTATTGTTATAATTATTCAATACTCCAACTAATTCTCTACCTTGGATTTTAAAGGTTACTTGACCACCACCAATAAGTCCGCCATTGTTAATCATATTGAATAAATTAGCTTGTTGCCTACCATTTAACACCATCTCACCAGAGTTTAATCTCGCATAGACTTTATCACCTTTGAATGAAGTTCCACCAACAATACCACCTTCGGCAAATGGTTGTGTTGCAAGTGCAGTTAAAATACTTGCGATAGTCGTGGCGATTGCAATCAAGTTAAATGGGTATGGAATACCAGAAGCACTTGCAACACCTTTACTAATAGCAAGTGAAGATTGAGCACCTTGTTCAGCAACCAACATTGGAATAATTTGAGATATACCATTCAACATTGTTGCAGTCATTTTTGCCCAAGCAACATCCAATTGACTGATTACATTACCGACACCACCAATAGTGTCCGCTATTCCCTGATAGGTTGTCTTAACCGCATCAAGTTTCTCAATCGCATCATTTTTTTGGTTTTGTGCGGATATTAACTCATTGTATTTCTGAATTAGTTCGGAAAGTGTCTGTGTCAATGAATCAACAGAAGTTTCAAGTTCAGAGAATTGTTCAGCTTCTGTTCCACTCAATATCTGTCCTTTCGACTTTAAGTCATTGACTCTGTTAATTTCAGTTCTATACTTATTAATTAAATTAATAGTTTCTGAAATTTGATTCTTTGTTTCTTCGAGACTCTTTTGACCTGCATCAAAACCGACTTCATTCAGTTCAGCTAAACCAAGATTGTTGATGTTTAAGTTATTACCATCCAAATCCGCTTTAGAAGTAACATCAATATAAACTGTCTTGTTTTTAAGTTTTTCACTGAAGTCTTCAAATGCTTTGTTGGCATCAAGATAAACTTTGAATTTCAGTTCTGTTTGTTCAGCAGGTGCAGTCATATAATCTTCATATGCTTTATCTCTGATGTCTTTAAGTTTCTGTAATTGAGCCTTTATTGAAGTTTCATCAACAAATTCAGGATTCTTTATTTTATTGATTATATTTTCAAACTCCTTTATTTGTTCATTGTTTTCTGCAATCTTCTGAGCATTTCTATTAAACTCTTCTGTTGTAGCCTTACCTTGTTTTGTTAATTTCTGTTGAACAAGATATAACTTTTCATTTTCATCTTTTAGTGAAGTTATTGCTTTCTCATATTCACCAACAGCTTTTTGTTCTTTTTTCGTATTTTCTTTATTACTTTTAGGTGTTGTTTTACTTCCTACCTTTTTAGGTGCATCATAATAGGACATATCATAAGAACCAATTTCACTTGCAACTTTTTTCATTCTGTTAATGATAGGCTGTGTTGCACGTTGAAATCTCTTGTTTTCAATCTCTAGATTTTTATTGTACTTTTCAAGAGCCTTTGCGTTGTTTTCAACATCTTTTTTTATATTAAGCATTTCCGCACCAGCTTCATCAAGTACAATATTCCCATCACCAACTCCATAAATAGGATCTCTGTCCGAATATCCTTTAATTCCATATTTTCTAGCTTCATCGGCTGAAATCTTATCACCTGCTTTGTAGTTTGATTTAGTGTAATACTTACCACCAGCGACACTATCAAATTCAGCGATTTTCTTGAAGTGTTTTTCATACTCTTTCTGTAAAGTAGTCATAAGAGCCATCTGTTCTGCTCTCTTTTGGAGTGCGTCACAGACTTTTGTGGTGTTATTTACATAGAAATCTTCCGTTTTCTTTGTATTATCAATTTCCCAACCAAATTCAGACCAGGCATTTTTGTTTTTATTGATAAACTCATTCTTCTGGTGTTCAGTTCGACATGCTTTCCAAGCAGCTTGCAGTGATGCATATTTACCTATAATGTTACCAGTAGAAGAAGCAACTGTCTCTTTAAGTTCATTCATTGAATCTCTCAAATCATTCTTTGCTTCTGCTGATTTCTTATCTTCATCTGTAGAATCTGATGTGGCTATTGCATAAGTGGCAAGAGCACCTGCACCAACAAGAAGAAGTCCAGTAAAATTTCCAAGAAGTGCTTGAGCGACTGCCTTTGCGACATTCCATGCTTGTTGAAAAATTGTGTTTTTCTTCACTGCACTGCCATTGGCAACTTCTGCAACCGTAGAAGCAACAGTTGCCACTGTTCCAGCTTCTGTAATTGTTTTATTTGTTACTTCTGCTGTTGTGTTAATGTTAGTTGCCACTGTATTTTGTCTTATCGCATTGTTGTAGGCTTCTCGTAATGGTTTGATTATCTTCAACATAAATGCACTATCTTTATTGAAAACTTGAGCAACTGCTTGAGCACCATTCAATAAGTTAGTGATTTGAAGTGTTTTCTTCATCGCAGCTTCAGTATTCTCATTTTCTATACCTAATAAGTTCATCGCGGAAACACCCATACCAATTACACCTGTAAATGCCTGGAATCCTTGAGTGACGGATTGGATTGCTAAATAGTCATCTGCGAAATTTTTACCTGCTGCTTGAACATCACTCTGTATGTCCATAAGACGACCTAACTCCATCTGCATTTTACGATAAGATTCACTTGCTTGATCAATACCATTTGCAACAAGATTCGCCATCGCATTTTGCAATTGTCTAATCTGTTGTTTAACAGTATTGGTGTTTTTACTCATATCAGTAGCAAACTGCGACATTGCCGCGGCATTGCCATGAATATCTTGATTAAATTTATTAATGTCAATACCTAATTTGCTGAATGATTTACTGTTTCCTAATTTCTCAAGTCCTTTTTGAAATTCTTCGGATTTTGCAATTGCTTGTTGTAGATTTTTGTCAAAATCAGAAGTATTAAGTTCTATGCTATTTTTTAGTGCAGCCATTTAATATTTTTTCTCTTTGTTTTATTTCTTCTTTAAGTCGTTTTATTGATTCTTTATCGATAACAGGTGATTCTTTTTCTTCTTTCTCCCAGAAAAATGGCATAAAATCAGTCATTGACTTGTTTATCTTACATTGTGATGAAACAGTAAGATATGACTGTAGTCTGGTCATTTCCCATTGGTCTTTTGATTTCAGATATGCGTGTTCAATTAGTGGTAGAATTTCATACATTTGCATTTTATCGAGAACATCTAATGGATTTAATCCCAACTGAACAACCAAAATTGTGTATATTTCAGTGATTGTTAGAGGTTTTCCTTTTTCTTTTTTTTTGAACCTTTGTCTTTCAGAATATTTTTTTCTTTCTTCTGTTGCTCTGCAAGATATTGTCCAAAACGAATTATAATTGACATATCCTCATCTATAGCATCAAGAAATTCTTCATAAGACATAGTTAATTCGTTATCTGCAGCCAATAAACAGGAATACAGAAAAACTAATTGTTCATTCATATTTTCAAGTGAGAATGGTTTTTGAGTTATCTGTTCTGCGATTAACATCGCACGAATACCATACTTGATTTTATATTCCTTACCGTTAATTAAAATTGTGTTCATATTAATTCTTCAAATTATTATGTATAAAAAAGAGAAGATTGATTAATTCAACCTTCTCTTTATTTATGGAATAATGTATATGTTTTTTGTTTGTTAATTACGCTGTGTATTTTTCGAGCGGACCTGTGCCGGTAAATTCAACTGTGTAGGTCGCATTGTCTTCCAACGGTGCGTTTACTGTCAAACTGGTGATAAGTGCCTGTCCTTTAAGTCCTTGG
>OBLI01002967.1_pt1 | contig 13634 bp, 20 predicted proteins | sample 1519701 | NCBI WGS metagenome assembly OBLI01 (sample SAMEA3663005, study PRJEB22513) | pig gut metagenome | biome: pig gut; feature: pig-associated habitat; material: faeces | place: France | collected 2012 | reverse complement strand
GGGAGAGGTGGTTCTAAGCGTATACAAGGGGTATTTAAGCGTGGGGTATGTGAGCGCAAGGGCCGAGCGAGAGTAACGAGCGAGAGCGAAGGCCCGTTGTTGTAATAGAGCAAGTAATTGTTCAGGTTGGTTGTGGTAGTTGTGTGGGAGCGACCGTTAGGTTAGTAAAGTGAGGGTTCATAAGCGTGGAAACGTAGTGTGATTTATAACAGTAGTCATAGATTCCCGAAAAAGGTATTATTCATTTTCATCAAATTTTCCCATTATTTAACAAGGCTACAGGTCAGGCGGACCGTAAAGTGGACAACTCACGTAATTTGTGATATAATATTGATGTAAAGATGAGAGAGAAGGAAAAACTTTATAAAGCATTGTCCTCTTTCATCGGAGAAATTTATGAAAAAAACATTTAATTATTGGAGAGAACTATACAAGGCAAGACTTAAAGCAGAGGAACTGTTCAGAACACTTCAAATTGAGCTGCTCAAACAACAAGCAGAGTTGGATGGTTATCCTAAGTGGGTTGATGATTTGATTGGAGCATCGGATGTTTTACAACGCATTGGCCGCAAATTGGACAAAATGGCAGATGAAGATAGTATGGAAATGGAGGAAAACAACAATGACTAAATCTCAAAAACATTTGATAAGTATATTAATTGATGAATTGAAATCAGCTAAATCTCAATCTGAAATTGAAACGGCAATAAGATACTTTTGGCACATTTGGTATGCGCTTAATCAGGAGGATAACAAAAATGAAATCAAGTAATAAACTACCCGAATTATATAAAGGTGAGGAATTAAGACCTCTCCGCTATGATGATAGCTATTTAGTAAGTAATTATGGCCGCGTATGGAGTGTGCGCGCAGGTAAGTGGATGGGCAAACATAATGGTCAACTGTTTGATGGATATACGAAGGTTTATTTAACGCATACTTTTGAGGCAGAAGATGGAACGACTGATCGTATAAGAAGCAACAATTTGATTAAGAATTTGGTTCATGATACTTTTGGCGCTGGGCACGGCACTGAATATTATATGAAAGCACTTTGGAGGAAGTATAATGAAAACAACAACTAATCCAACCAACCTTGAAGGCGAAATTTGGCGCGATGTGGTAGGATACGAAGATAAATATCTTGTTAGTAGTAAGGGACGTGTTTGGAGCTTTCGCACACGAAAGTTTCTTAAACCTTGGCCGCGCAGTGGTTATTTAATGGTAAGTTTGTGTGATAACTATGTTCAGAAGAAAGTTTCGATACACAGATTGGTAGCTGAAGCATTTATTCCTAATGATCGTCCAGAAGTAGCAACACAAGTAAATCATATTGATTGGAATAAACAAAATAATTGCGTAGAAAACCTAGAATGGGTTACGCCGCAAGAAAATATTAATTGGACTCAAAAACCGCGTGGAAAACGTGTTGCCGCGTTTGATGCTAAAACAGGAGAACCGATAAAGGTATGAGATAATCAGACACTTGCGGCGCAAGAACTCGGAATTAGTTCAACTGAAATAAGTCGCGCAATTGGGAAAAATTGGACTTGTCGTGGTTATAAATTTAAGCACTGGGAGGACTAATTAATGGCAGACTTACCTAAAGTTTATAAAAAGGACTGGCGCGACATTCAAAAACAAAAACAATGCTCTGGACGTCAAGCTCGTAAGGAAGCCGCATGGGACTATTTTGATAGAAGATGGTTTTATACGGTGAGAAGCCTATTCGGCTATAATGATGTATTCTTTTACCTCCTGCTGGGAGGTCGCGATTCGGGCAAAAGCTATGCGGTAATGGACAGATTCTTGAGAGATTGGCGCAGACATGGTATTCCATTCTATTGGTTGAGATTAACGGACCGTATTGCTCAATCTATGCTTCAAAACAACGCGGCTAAAATGTTTGATAATGATTTGCGCCGAAAGTATGAACTAGATCCAGTAGTGAAAGGATGTGAGGTATTTAATAGAGAGAAGGATGGTTCATTGGTGAAGTTAGCAGAGGTTATGGGTATAAGTAATTTCTACAACATGAAGGGCACCGCAACCTTTGACTGTGAGTGGAAGAAAGGCTACAATATTTGTTTGGACGAATGTCAGCGCGAAGTGGGCGAGGCAGTAAGATTTGACTTGAGCTATGCTCTAGTTAATACATTGGAGAACTATGTGCGCGACACCAAAGAAAAGCTTCGAATCGTTTTCATTTGTAATTACACAGAGACGGTTTCTGATGTTATGAATTTGTTCAACTTCATTCCTGAAAAGTTTGGTCGCTACCATCTTGCCGCCAAAAAAGCTGTTGTTGAATATATGCCTATTACCAGTGGTTATGCTTCTCGCCGCAATGAAACAGTTGCTGATATACTAATGGCTAATGCTTCAACCTTTACCAACCAGAAGGTGTTTGATAAGAGTTTGCTCAAACCCAAAAATCTGAGATTGTGGAAACCAGTGCTTATCATTGACTTTGGCGCTCCTGACGAAATCTATACCGCTTGGTCATCTAAAAACTGTGATGCCTATATTATTAAGATGTGGAATCATGAAAAAATCCCCAATGTGGTCGCAATGAAACCTAACCTTGATGGCCGCACCTATAGCCGCGAAAGAGTAAAAAATGTGGTGGATCTGTTTGATAAGAGAGCTTGGAAGTTTGAAAACCTTATCACTCAACAACGGTTTGGGGTGAGCATAGCTAAAATCCGAAAGAGCAAGTAAGAGGCTTAAACCTCAAAATTTGACAATTCCACTGTTCTGTGATATAATATTATTGAAGATGGAAGGAAACAATTATGGCAAAAATATCATTAAAATGGCAATCAGTGCCAATTATTAAAATTGATGTGAAGACCTGGAACACTACAATCGATAATTTAAGAGAAGTGTATGGGCCGCAAACACCACCGCGTGCAAATTATAAATTCCGCACAACTTGGTATGATACGACTTGGTGGATAGGTTCCGATAACATACTTAACTATGTTGATCCCACTACTTTTGAACTTAAACGTGTAGTTTGCGCTGACAATCTTGAAGGTCAACATTCACTTGACTACTGAAAATTACTTCAAAACAAAATTAAAGAAACTTACAAAAAACCTATGGGCGAAATTTGGGGCTACTTTGATTGTAGTTTGTGGGGATTACGAAAATGCGTTGTTCCGCAAATAAGTTGGAGCGCATCACGTTATCATAATTTTCCGCTTGAGCATGTCTATAAAGCAGATATTAGTTCAGCTTTTCCGTATGAAGCGTGTAAACGTCTTCCAACCCTTATTGGTAGCCATATCGTATTTAAGCGACCAGAACCTAATGCGGCTTTTCCATTTGTATTTGGAAGTGATGGATCTCTGATTTTTGTGGAAGAAGATGGTTCCATTATCGATACCTCTTCCATTAATCACTCTATTTTCCGAGGCGATTTAGGCCGCATTACAACACATCATTTAGAAGTAGCATTATCAAATCATTATCCTAAATTGCCTTTTGATCGTCCATTTTGGCTTAAATGCCCTGCGGGACCAAGCCTTGAGGCAGTTATGCGGCCGTTATATGAAGCCAAACAACAAGGTGATGCCACCGCCAAACAAATTATGAACCAATTTATTGGTTGCTGCTGAAAACGCAAACAACCTCGTTTCCTTCACCTCGCTGCGGTCATATTGGCTCGGTGCGACAACAGAATTATTACAAGAGCAGAACGTCTAATTGACCGCGGCGCAATACCAGTGCTTATTGCTACTGATAGTATTGCGTGGATAGGAAAAGGTGATGAATTGATAACAGTAAGCAAAGCCAATAAAAGTCTTGGAGCTTTCGTAAGTGAAATGCGCGATGGTGAAGCAATTATTGCCAGTCCCAAAGTATATCAATTAAGAAATAAGGATGGTTATATTACTACCACTTGGAGTGGTGTAGTGCCAGAAGACACAAAATATATGCCATTTGGTGCGGTAGCTTTTCAATCCGAAAAAATTTATCTAAAAGATACCAATAGCGGCAAATGGACACCAACAGAAGATCCAAAATATAGTATGTGGTGGTAGATTACCATAACGGAGACAATTATGAATTTTGATATTAAAGAATTACAACGACGCTTACCGTCGATTTATGATGAATATTTGATACAATACAATCGAGCCGCATTGGTTGAAGAACTTGATAGCAAACTTACTCAACCTACGGTCGGGCTATTCATTCGATCTAGGCCTGAGCTACTGGAACGCACTGATGCTCAAATTGCTAAGGCAGTGATAGCAACTCAACGTTCAGCAAAAGAACATGCGCGCATGGTTCATTCTATTCAAGATATGTTGAGCGAACCGGGTTTTGTTGAAACAGCACAAGCCTATGCGGCAAACTTTGTGAATATGGGCGATGGGTATCCAACTAAAGAAGTTATGGTTGAAGCCTCAAATGACCTTGCTACATTGGCCAATGCGTATGAAACCGTATACAGTAAGTTCCACGCTGATGAAAACTACCGTGCGGCGGTAATGCTACTTATTAAGAATTATTACGGCAAGCAAGGCGACATTATGATACATAGACTTTATTCGCCTGACGATATGAAAGAACACGAAGATTTGTTCTAATAATTAACTTTGGTGCCCCGCTGGTGTAGGCATATGTTGGGTATAATTAGTTTTCTCCGAGTGGACCCGAAGAGGGCGGAGGGGCTAAGTGGCCATTCAATCACCACAATATCCTATGTCTAAGGGCCCTGTAAAGGCACCACCAACAAAAATAATTTTCGAGGTAGAAACATGGATAACGAACAAACAACAACAACAACAACTACAACTGACGCTGCTCCTGCTATGGACGCTAATACCTATGTGGAACAGCTAGCTAATCTCAAACAAACCACAGTAGATAAAGCTGAATATGAAAGGGTGGTAGCCGAGAACCGCACATTGGCGAACAGCCTGGCTAACGGCAATTTTGGTAAGACAACTGAAACCGCTCCCACCTATGATATGGATAAGCTTGAAAAGGCTTATCGCGACAACTACAAACTGCCGCAATTCCTTAAGCCGGCCAAAGCCGCACTTGAATTAAGGGATGCGATCCTAGCCACTGAGGGCGTGGATGTATTTGCGGCTAATGCTTACAACGGTAAGAGCCAACGTCCCGAAGACCTACAAAGCGCGCATGATGCGGCTGAGGTGATACGTTCCTGTATAGCTGACTGTGGTGGCTCCGATAGCACTTTCTTTAGTTTGTTATGCGATCGCACCGAAGATGACCCCACACTTCTTCGAGCAATTGCGGCGCGCAACAAAAAGACCCGTTAACCTGGGCGCGGCGGGTAAACCGCAACGCGCATAGAGGGTCCCGTAGTAGAACGGTTTTCTACTAAAATATTCTCGTGGCTGGCAACCCTAACTGCTAGGAGAATTTCTCTTTATGGCAAAATTTAATGGAACACTTGGTCAAAACAAAGTGCTGTTCAGCCAAATTACTGGTGCTTTGTATAACATGATCATCAACCAACAAGTGGAAACACGCACCATCGGCAAAGGTATGGCATCCTTAATCGATGAAGCTACTCGTGATATAGGCTTGTATGGCGACAGAATTTTGAAATACTTCACCGACATGCTTCGTGTCTACGATTACGAACCCGATGGCACCGACCAACTTAACGTGCTTAAAACCTATCGTCCTGCTCCGCCTATCTGCCAACAAATGGTGGTCGACACACCAAAGTTCATTCCACTTACCTTGGACGATTACCTAACCAAACAAGGTTTCGCTGACAAAGCAACTTTCGGTTCTTTCAACTCCGTAATGGAAAACTGGCTTAAGAACACCAAGAAAGTGTATTTGGCTAAGGAATATAACGTGTTTGTAGGCACGACTAAAGCAGCTGGCAGCGCACAAACTATAAGCGTGGGTCTTAACGATCTCTCAGACGCAACTACGCAGGTAGAAGCAGAAGCTATGTCTCGCCGCAACGCACAGGCTATTGCGGAAGCAGTGGCTAACGTAATGGTCGCTATGACAGAAGATGCTTCTCGTGATTACAACGACCTTGGCATTGAAGCTTGCTACGACAAAGAAGACCTACTTATGGTTTGGAACGCAGAAGAACTGAACAAAATCACATTGGTTGATTTGCCTACTATGTATAACGATAACGAAGTTCTTGGCGCGCTTAAGCAAAATATCAGACGTTTGCCCGCAAAGTATTTTGGTCAAGCAGCAAATCCTACTGGAACTTCTGATATTACCGCTAATGGTACTGCTAACTTCCGTTTCATGCATCAAACAGTGGTTGGCGACAAAGTTTACCAAGCTGGCGATATAATTCCTACTGGCACAAAGGTATACACTGGCGTAACAAAGAAACTTGAAATTCCGTATTATGATGAAGCAGCTCATCCTGTGCTTGTTAAGATAATTCATAAGGATGCGGCACCTGTTCTTGCTGGCTTCGAAACCACAACCGAGTTCTGGAATCCTTCCAACTTGAGCCGCAACGACTACTTACACTTCCTATACAACAGCTTCGACCGCTTCACTGGCTATCCTTGGGTTTCTGTTTTACCAGCTTAGTTTGGGCGCGGCGGGCAAGCCGCAACGCGCTTGTAGCCGTAGGTAAGAATTCGTAAACACTGAGATGCGGCCGTCGCAAGCTCGGCCAGAACAGGAGGAACGTGAGGAATTAGAGAATGGTTGAGGGCGCAAAACCAACCAACAAAACTAATTAATGGAGGAAAACTCCTATTTTATCTTTTCTCGCCCCTATTTTCCACTTACTTCTGTTTTGGCTAAGCGAACGCGCAGCCGCATCAAAGGGTTTACCCGATGCCACCTATGGCAACCTATTTCTTATGGAGGTGATACCTATTTCAACACTTTACTTCCTACAATTTAACAACTATTACGACAGAACGGTAAAGGTGTATGGGAACCTAGCGGATTACCTTGACTACAGTGTGTATGTTCAAAACAACTTCAACTTTGTTCCTGGTGATCAAGTGAGGACAACTCTTCCCGCGGTTCCTGTCAATCAAGCTAATGAGGCTCTAAGCGCAGATTATCTGTTGGTGGTAGACAACAATGCCATAACCTCACGTTGGTATATTATGGATAGCACAAGACTTCTCAACAACACATGAAAGTTTTCGTTGCGGCGAGATGTTGTGGCGGACAGATTGGAATGTTTAGAATGGCCATGCTTCATAACTAAGGGCATTGTGGATGAACAGGACCCCGCAATTTTTAACAATGAGGGGTTGTCCTACAACCAAATCAAGGTCAAGGAACAGCTGCTTAAGGATGCGTCTGGTTGCCAGTGGATTGTGGGCTACTACGCGCGCAAAGATGGCGCAACAACTACCAACCTCGAAGGCGACAGTGTAGACTACAGCGCCAATATCAACTACACTGTTGATGGTCTTGCTAACTGGCCCTATTACCAATACGTGGACAACGATTTTATTGGATTACCTAGCTCTATCAAGTATAATGTGCGAATAAATAAACTGCCGCAAAGTTCTATCTCTACACTTTACTTCACTGACTTAGACAACGGCAGCATTGGTCATTATTTGGGCAATCCACATACTGGTCCTGCTCAATATACCTACAACTCTGATAGTGCTATTGATGCGGCAATTACCGCTATTAAAGAATCTTACGGCACAATCCGAAACGCGGCAAAAGCTCAAGCAAACTTCCACGAAACAAGTGAAGTCAGTAGCTTGTTATCCCAAATGGGCGCAATTATTTTCGATAGCGCCGCTAACAAATACTACAAAGTTTCAGCAATTAATACTTATCCAAGTCAAGCCACAGAATATTCTGTGGGCACAACAGGCACATTGTATACGACATTAAATAACTGCTTCACATCCTCTGGTTTTACTACTATCACTGGAACTGCGCGTTTCAATTATGTTGTGTATGGCGCGCCTCGTTATCGTATTGAACTTACTGAGATCAAACTGGAAGGCACCTACAAATACAACATTCCAGCAGTAAGACGATTTACCTATGATGCGCCCTATGATGTATTTGCCATTCCATACGGCGATTTCACGTTTAACGGAGTGAAATGTTCTACTACTGCGGCTATGGCTGTAGCAATGGGAATTGCGACCGAATACGGTAAGACCCACTTGTATGACCTTCAACTGCTACCCTACTGTCCGTTTGAAATAAGTAGCAACACCTATACATCCACCGACGCCAAAGAATACAGCTACATAACTACCACAGGATCTAATCCTACCAATGCGGGCGTGATATTTAATGTGAGTTCGATCAGTCGTCAGAGTTTCACGGTGAATTGTTCAATACCTGTAAGCAACACCAAAATAAGCAATGAAACCCAATTTTGTAGATTGGTAGCACCTGATTATAGTTCGAGCTTCGAATTCTCTCCTGCCAAAAACCGTGGTGTGGACTACATCAAAGTGGATATGACTGTCAAACCTTTCCAACCTTACATCCATCTGGCTCCCAACTTCAAGGGACTTTATGGTGCCGATTTCGATGATGCGCGCGGATTGATCTGTGGGGGATCATTTAGTTTGCCTATCGTAACCGATCAATGGAAAACCTACCAACTGAACAATATCAACTACGAACGTATTTTCAACCGTCAAATTCAGAACCTTGATATCAACAACCGCTACCAACGCATAAGCGAAGGTTTAAGCGCATTTACTGGTGCTTTAGGTGCTGGCGCGCAATCAGGTGCGTTCTTTGGCGCTGGAGTAGGTATTGGTGTGGGTGCTATGTCAGCAGCAGCAGGAGTAGGTGATATGGTAGTGAACGAGAAGTTGCGCCAAGAACAAAAGGCCTATACAACCGATTTGTATAATTTACAACTTGGCAATATACGTGCTTTGCCGAACACCTTAACCAGAGTCGATTCGTTTAACCAACAAAACAAAAAGTGGCCATTTGTGGAGTTCTACGATTCTACCGATAGCGAGAAGATCGCACTAGCCAATACAATCAAGTTTGGTGGTATGACGGTAAATCGCACAGGCACCTTACGTGAATACAGTAAATCTAGCGATACTTGGCAATACAGTGGTGTGGTTGCCTACTTCCCATTTGTTGCGGGCAAGCTACTACAAACCCTACAATCACCCGACTACTATGGTGATCCGTCAACTCGTTTCGACGATTACGACTACATTCGAAATCTGGCAGCCGAAGTGGCTCAAGGATTTTATCTGGTCCACTTGCCAGAGGAGGACAATTAATTTATGAACATTCAACAAAGTTTAAATCAAGCAGTTGCGGCAACAGCCTTTTTGGTTAGTCAGTCGCCTACTTATAAAGAGCATAGACAAAAAGCTGCTCTTGAACGTCAACAAAAATACACACAGGACCTTGCGGGCAAACTTGGTTCTCGTGCTTCTGAACTTGAAACTGATTTAATTGCTAACTATGAAACCTATGATGAGGATACTCGTCAAGGCACAGCGCAACAAATTCAAACGTTGCGCAACAAAGCTGATGAACAATGGAATAAAGTGCTCGATATCCAAGGTCAACGTGCCGCTTTAGGTGAGACTACACAATATATTGAGGAACTGGAGCAATTGGGTTTTGGTTCCAGTGATGCGCGACTTCAAAAAGCACGTGCCCAAGCCGAAATGGCGGCAAAAACAAAGAAAAAGGCACGTCGCAAAGGAGGTAGATAATTATGGCAAAACAACCTAGTATGGTCAACCTGGATGCCTACACGCAACTAGGTATTGACCCAAAGACTGGTCTACCGTTAAAGCTCACTGATGGAACATGCACCTATCCAAGTATCATGGACGCGCTAACTGAACTCGATATCGCTGAATGCGCAAACATGTTTAAGTGGTATAATTTGCCTGATGGAATTGATGCCGAGCTAATTGAGCGAATAATGTATCTCAGAGGGCAAGGCGCTATGTTCTATCTGAGCAGCAACGATACCTTCTATTTTCTTCCATTTGGTGCGCGTGATGGAGTGGATGTGTATGGCAGATATAAAGCGATCATTCCTCTTAGTTTTGGGGGAACAACAACTGTTGATGATGACAAAGTATGAATCCAAGAGCTTTCTTATGAGCCAATTTATACTATTATGGATCATTTAGGCGACGAAACCGAACAACTGACTAAAGCGGTAATTTTAACCAATGGATGCCGCAAACTTAGTCAAAATGTGGTTCCTGAGTATGAACTGGTGAAGCCAATATTGAGCATGATGAACGAAGCTTATCCTATGGCACGCACCAATCTGTTCGCAGGTAGTGGTGTTATGGGAGTGAGAGTGTCTAATGCGGACGAAGCCAACCAAATCACTAATGCGGCAGCAACTATCCCAGCAGCAGCGTTAACTTCTCGCTATATGATTCCTCTTCAAGGCTCTCTTGATTTTCAAGAGTTAGGAGGAGGTTCAGCCACTAACCCCGAGGCCTACCTACTTTACATGCAAAGCCTTGATAACTTCCGTCAACACATTCATGGTATTGGTGATGGCGCAATTTTTGAGAAGAGTGCCCATATGCTTCAGTCCGAGATAGGGGCTAATTTTAGCAATGTAGGGTTGCGGCTCAACGACAAACTACGTGCTCGCAAACAATTCTGTATCATTTGTAATCAACTGTGGGGGTTGGGCATTGATGTGGAAGTGGATGAGAGCATTATAGGACGTGATCGCAACATGGATGGAACAGACGCAGACGACGGATTGGACAATTCCTCCTCTCCAACGGCCGGCGGCCCGCAAACAGAAGGAACAGATAAGGGAGGTGAAACAATCTAATGGCAAATTACGCAATTAACTATGATCCACAATCTACCTATAACTATCCTACTGCGGCAACACCGACCTTCTATGAGCTTTGAGAAAATCCGCAAGCACTTATTACCGACTACGCGGCGAATGGTTTGAGTGGGGCAATAACAGACCAAACAATCACTAAGTTGTGGTGGCTGCTTTATGGTCGTCATGGCAACGATGGTATTAGGGGTAGTGATGTAGCACGTTGGAAAGCCGAACTGTTCACCATTGTGTTTGTTCATGGACCTGCTTGGGAACGTAAGCTAGCAATTCAAAATGAACTTAAAAACCTAACTGATGACGAGTTGCGCGCAACCAATGTCCATATCAACAACCAAGCTGTTAACCCTTCTACCGCACCTTCGACTAATGCGTTTGATCCTCTTACCTACATTAACAACCAAACTGCTTCTGGCGGCCAACGTAACAAAATGGACGCACTAACCATGCAGGCACAGGTGTTGGACGGAGACTTTACGGAAGAGTTTTTGAGTCGTTTTGATCGTTTGTTCGCACTACTGCCCGCATCACAACCTACAGTCTTTTGGACGGAGGAACAAAACTAATGGAAATTTTAGCAACAATTATGCCTTACATTATAGCAGTTCTTGCGGCGGCCACTTCTTACCTGGTCGCCCGCATCAACAACAAAAAGGCCATTGAGCGCATTGCCACCCTTGAGGAATTTATGGCTAGCGATGATATGACCTACTACGTGATTTGCCCAAACTGCGGCGCCAAGCTATGCCTAAACAAGCTCCGTATTTTGAGTGAAAGGGTAGATCCTACTACTGCCATTCCTGCTGTGGAAGGCGGCACACAACCTAAGGAGGATAAATAACTATGTCTCTCTATATTGGACGCAATCCTCTTCAACAAATTGGTAAGAACAAAGACGATATTGAAACACTAAAAGGCACCCATTTTGTAGAAGGTGGCTTCAATATGACAGCTGTCATCAAATACAAGGAAGCAACTCTAGCCGCACTACAAGCACATACAGCCTTTAATGAACCACTCGGAACATTTGGTATGGCTGGAGATGTTCTGTATGTGGTGGCTAAAACAGGGAAATCAGAACAACTCTGAAAAGAACTTGGTAAGTTTCCTGCTGTAGGACCGCAAGGAGCTACTGGTGCTACAGGCGCAACTGGACCTCAGGGAGCAAAAGGCGATAATGGCGTAGATGCACTAGTATGGGAAGGTGGAGTTTTCTATACACGAAATAATGTAGCAATTGGCGCGACAGTTAATATGGGCCCGATTAGTTCATTTAACCGCACCCCTATCGTAGGCGATACTTACAATGTGCTTCTTACACAACGAGATGAAAATGACGCCGAAATAGCCAGTTATTTTTGTCAATTAAAAATTACCGCAGCTATTGTCGGAGCATTCACGTCAGAAATCACAAATCTCACAAAGACAACTGGTAAGGATGGCGCTACTGGGTTACCTGCGCTGACTTATGGAGCTATTGTAAGGACAGATACTAAGCCCGAAATCGGTCATACATTTAGTTGGGCTCCTATGTTTTCTTCTGATTTCAACCGCACCCCTGTTGTTGGTGATGTGCTTACTGTGTTAGTAAACTATAATACTAACTCCAACAGCTATATGTGCTCAGTTGAAGTTACAGAATACACCTTCCCCACACTTAAAGGCACCTATATTAACGTAACACAAGCAACAGGTATGCTTGGTGATACAATCAAGCTGGAACAAAGTCAAACCTTGAAAATTGTAAATCCGTTTAATACAAAATACGTTGAGATAGGTCATAATAAAATGGATTTTTCGCCAGTTGCCACACGTTTTTCTGTTGATTCTTTGGATTATGATGCTTATGCAAAGAATACTTACGGTCCCAACATTAAAACTGAAGATGGAGTAGTAAGTAGCACTGGATTAAATCTACATTGGCTTGGACTAAATATGTATTATGAAATCAGTGATGTGCCTGAATCTGCTAAAACAGGAACATTACCTGATAATGCGAGCTGGACATATCTTAAGTCTCATCCTGAACAGCTTCGTATTCTCTTCAACAAAGAATTCTATCAACTTACTGAAAACCAACGCACAGAAGGAACATTGGTATTCTCTTATACGGGTTATGATGGCTCACTTATTGTTGTTAAAAGACTAACTATAGTAATAAGCACCAGAGTTTGGGAACTTACTACATTACATCCGTATTTTGGTATGGCAGCAATAAGAGCAACCTCAGCAAATTTATATGAGTGTTATGCTACAGTTCCAACTCCTCTTCATCTCAACTCAGTAAGTGCAACACTAAATAAATTAAAATATGTTCCAATAAATGGATGGTTCAAACACAGCGATAACACATATTGTCCAGTAATTTATTATCGCCCGACTGGATATGGTCAAATTGTATATACACATCCTACACTGGGACAACAAACATATTCAGCTCCTTCTGATAAACCTGTATATTTCAATATCATAAACAACGCATAATTATCACGGCTTACTGGCTTAATTGCTGGTAAGCCTTTTTTTGCCTCAACAAATTCTTTACGGTCCGCCTGACCTGTAGCCTTGTTAAATAATGGGAAAATTTGATGAAAATGAATAATACCTTTTTCGGGAATCTATGACTACTGTTATAAATCACACTACGTTTCCACGCTTATGAACCCTCACTTTACTAACCTAACGGTCGCTCCCACACAACTACCACAACCAACCTGAACAATTACTTGCTCTATTACAACAACGGGCCTTCGCTCTCGCTCGTTACTCTCGCTCGGCCCTTGCGCTCACATACCCCACGCTTAAATACCCCTTGTATACGCTTAGAACCACCTCTCCC
>OBLI01002966.1_pt1 | contig 13642 bp, 18 predicted proteins | sample 1519701 | NCBI WGS metagenome assembly OBLI01 (sample SAMEA3663005, study PRJEB22513) | pig gut metagenome | biome: pig gut; feature: pig-associated habitat; material: faeces | place: France | collected 2012 | reverse complement strand
CAGTAGCAAAATAATTGCCATGCTCATCCACTGCGATCAGCCAATCTTTCAGATACCCCACTATCATTAAATTATCACGAATCGATACTCCTAAATTAGTTGCTGCCATTACCTATGTCCTCCTTTACGATAAACCATTGTTTGTTGTTGAATTGAATTCTCCTGGTTCATATCTTCCTTTTCCGTATTCCCCTGAACCACAGAAGCATTTGCAAAAGCCTCGCAAAACATTTGTGCCGTTTCTTTTTCATAATTGCCACAAACACCCTCTCCATTCATATCTGCCAGTACACGTTCAAAGAACTCATGAAACCTATTTGAAGAAAAATCATTTACAAATTCTTCAGGTATATCAAGCGATATTTTCACCGACTTTGATTTATAGATATCATTCCCTCCTTGATTTTCAGCTTTTGGTTCATCAGAAGTTTTCTGGGTTACCGGTTCCTGAGGCTGCTTTTTCGTAGCACCCAATAACTGCTCTTTCTGATTATTTATATAAACACATAATGTTTTTAAATTATCCAGTTCTCGAGCCGTCAAGAATCCGTCAAAATTCAAATAAATCTGATGCAGATTATTTTTTTTATACTTAAATCCGTTTTCATCACTCAGTTTGAATTTTTCACTCGAATTGTCCCCCATATAAAATCCGGTAAACTCACCGTCTTTTTTCAACAAATGAATTTTTCTTGTATTCCGATCCATCTGCTCAACAGCTTCTTTCTGATCATCAGATAAATTTGGATCCTCCAAAAGCCATTGTGCACAATCACCGTATCCATCTGATAAATATTTCCGGCCAGCCGAATTAACAAATTTCACAGTTGCCATTTCTTCCCCAGGAACAATGTTCTGTTTGGTATAGCCACACATACTTAACATTCTCTCATAAAAATCAGCCACATAAGATTTGTTATCTTTATGAGACGGACTACTTACCGCAGGCTCATCTAAAGACTTTGAAACTTGCGCTTTCCCATTCTTGATAAGAAGCATTTCATTAAAATCTTTTCCATAAGACGGCACTTCGACCTTAACCTCATACCCAAGATTCTCATACTTTTCTTTTAGACCTGGTTTATATACACCCCCAGCTAATGTTTTGCCTTCATAAATTGCTCCCTGTCCAGCTTTATCATTATCCAGGCAGAACGAAATGCTTTTAATATGACTATAATCCTGCAGAAAACGCTCTAACGGATGATCATCTACCATTCCCAGGATAAGCATATTAGATGTATTATCCTTATACATATCTATATACGACATACAATCAATCACAGACTCAAACACCTTGAGATCTCCGCTTTCCTTATGAACAATATTTACTCCGTAATTCTTATCATTTCCCGGAACATCCATTTTAAATTTTTTTCCATACAAATCAGCGGTTCCACGCATACCGGCATAACGTACCTTTCCTTCCGGATCATAGCCACAATAGACAATATTATGATGTACAGAATCTTCATAGATCAACTTGCGATGCACAAAATCAGATACAACCTCCGACGACAAACCTCTTGTTTTAATTAAATAGGCAAATAGTCTTTTATAATTGTTATTTTTGGGCGGCAGCACCATATTCCGATGTTTTAAGTCAGCATCCGGAACAATCGGATTACGATTTACATAATCTAACTCTACCGGAGATCCTTTGAAATCCAAAAGCCACTTAATCGCCTGTTGCGGCGTATCAATGCCACCAAAAGCCATCAGAAAATCTATCTGTGTACCTCCGGTTATAGTTCCTTTACCACTCCACCTATTCCATGTCCTGTCATTATAAATGATCAGACTGTCCATTTCCTTTAAAGAATAATGTCCTCCTGATCTAAGTGGCGTATACCCCAAACTAGATGCAATTGCACGCAAACTTACAGTAAGTGCCTCTTCTCGCTCTTCCTGTGAATATCCCACCGGATTCCCCATATCATCAACAACCATTTTTGCACCTCCAATCACATATTAATTCAAACTCAGTTTAGCGACTTTTCTTTATCTTTTTGTTGTCATATATGCAACATTTCCATGATTTCCAGATATTTTTCTGCAAGCTGAAATATATTGTTCTTGAATTTTACCTTCTTTTTTAATCGTTTTTCAGTTCAATGGAATTCTGATAAAAAAACAAATTCTATTCAGGGAGAAGGTAAAATTATTTTTTCTCCTAAACCCTACTATTTTATGGGATTGGAAAGATATTGCCAGACGTAAGAATAGAATACAAAAGATACTTGTTGGACGTATTATTAGAATCCCCATTGCTGCTTATTGGACGCGTAATTTGAATACCCTGCCTTTTGATAGACGCAAAACTTGAATATAAATCTAAAAAATATACAAAAAAAGAAATACATCCGCTTTTTGATGACAAATGTATTTCTTTATCCAATATATCATGTTCAATTTTTGCGTTGATCAAACGTATTTGCAACGACTCTAAGCCGGATATTGATTCATATCCAGCTTCATTCGTTATTATTTCTATCCTATATTGTATTTACTCCGTATATGCTGTTCCAAGATCTCTCCTAAGCAGATATTCACAAGTGCTGCATTAAGTCTTGGATCTTTCTTTCCCTCCTCTTTCTGACGAGTAAAGCTGCTTTCAACAGCTTTAAAGATGAATGTAGGAAAATTTATGTACTTCTTCACCCGATCAGCTTCTGCCAGTTTTGCGATATCTCTGAGTGTTTTATCCTTATCTCGTTTATTCTTTGGCATCTTTGCAGAGAAGTTCCGTTCGATAAAATCCGCTATATTATGTAAATAGGTGGGTTTTTCATGAGGAACCTTTTCTTTTTTCAAATGTAAAACTGTACTATTCTTCATCATCATTTCGTAATTGTTAGCTTTATTACGTTTGACTGACGTAAATAATAAAAATTTCTTCTTTAGCTCCGTGAGCCATGTCTGCAAACATTTTTTTCCAATGGAAAAAATACGGCTGAATTCTTCATAAAAATTTTGCACAAGCATATGCTTTCCATTCGTAAAACGCTGCATATACAAATAAAGCAGCTTAGCTCCGGCTTTTAATTCCCGAAACTTTTTGGATCCGAAATCGGATCCTGCCACTTTTAAATAACCCTGTTCAAAATTTCTACCACTAAAATCATTCCCGATCAACACGACCTGTATATCAGCTCTATGCTTTTTCTCGTAAGAAATCATTTTTTTATCTCTAAGTGAATTGAGAATATTATAGAATCCCTGGTTGGAGACATCAATTGATGTACAAACATCCTTATAATACACCGATATCACACGCCCAGTATCATCTTGATACATTGCAATATGTAAAATAAAATCTATTTCTTTACTAGTTAATTTATTGCTGATCATGCGATCAATGTATGTATTCTTCAATTTGTACATCTTATGCGCCTCCTTCCTATGTAAAATCTAAATTGGATCATTTGGGAATCGAACCCAAAATCGTCGTAAATCGCTGCTCTGCCATTGAGCTATGATCCAGCCGCAAAACTGCCATGTTGTTCTGCAACCCAAAAAAGAAAAGATTATGAAAATTTTTTGTTTCCCCAAGGAAACAACTTCACTGACAGGTTATGATTCCTGTAACAATAGAGTCATGCCAAAGCAACAGTGAAAAATGCCTTCTAGTGACAATTTCAGGAAAATTTATCAAAAAAACGGTGATACTCTTTCACATATGATTCACAAAATTCTATGAGAAATTCACATTTTTCCGGATTCAACCCTATCAATAGGTCTTCAAAATATATATTCAAATTATTTTTTTTAAAATAATCTGGCATTAGTATAATAGGATTAAAATTAAATACGTAAGCAATCTTTAAAATCGATCTTAATCCAAAATGATTATGATATTTTTTATTTAAAACTCTACAAACAGCTGATGCTTCTAAATGTACAATTTCACAAAATTTTCTTCGTGACAATCCCAATTTACCAATGAGTAGCGAAACATTATCATCTATTTCGCATAAAAATCCTTCAACTACTTCATCAAGAGTCCGCATTGTTGGCATATGCACATCCTTTTTTGAATTAAACTTTATATTTTTTACATATGCATCACAAAAATTCATAAGGAAATCACGTCCCGACGAATCCACCGTTGACACAATATTTACCAATTGCGCCAAATGTCCTGATTTGTTATAAGGAAATAAATCACTGGGAAATAAAATTTGCAGATCAATTTTAAATATATATATGCTTTTTAAAAGTAAAACAAGTCCTACATGTTTATCCCTTCTAGCGCCAATTCTGGATAACTCTGCATATTGAGCCTTTAATTGTCGAGCCGCTGCTCTATATGAAATGCCATTCTTTTTTAAATACGTAATAAGATTATCATCTATTTTTTCTAAGAGTTTTTCAACTTCTTCATTCAAATTTTCTTCTTTCATCATCTGCTCCTAATGTATTAAATTTTTCCTCGCTGAAAACATCTCACGGTAAAATTTCAGGGAAATCGTCAAAGCTCATTTGTAAATCTTCTTTATAATTCATCCACACAGTCTCCATCCGCGGTTTTCCATGTTCCGCACAACTAGAAAATTGCTTTTTCTCCCATTTTATAAGGTAATCATCATATAATTCAGATTCGTAGCCAGATATCATAATTTTTGCCTTACTCTGCTGCAAGGCCTTTAACAATTCCTCATGATCAGCAGCCGACATCTCATGCTTGTATTGTTTTCCGGATCTGGTACTTAACAAATATGGCGGATCAATGTACATAAACACATTATTATAATTGTATTTTTCAATTAATTCCATTGCCGGTCGATTCTCTATTTGCACCATACGAAAGCGTTCTGCAATCTCGATGATCCAAGTAGGCAGACGATACCAATTCCACAGTGCATAGCTTCTTTCCCTTCCAACCACGTCATTCTTCCAACCAACTTTATATCCGTTACTCCGAAAACCATGTCCCTGCCAACATTGCACCAGAAAATTTACCGCTTTCGCATAAGGATTTTCTAAAGAATCTGTATTGCCGTAAGATAATTCATATACCTCCCGGCTAAACGGAGTTGACATTACCATTCGAGCCAAATTCTGCGAATCTTCCTGAATACAATGAAAAAGATTCACCACATTGGAATCAAGATCATTCACCGTTTCAATATCCGAAAGTTGTTTATTAAAAAGTACAGCTCCACTTCCAAAGAACGGTTCGACATACGTATGATGTTCTGGAATCAAACGAACCAGTTGAGCGGCTATATTCCATTTACTTCCAGGATACTTTAGCACAGATCTCACTTTTATCTTCCTCCACCAATATTATGAGATGTTGATTGTAATACATCTTTTTCTTCCGGAGAATTCAAAAAGTTCGCAATATTTTCTGTATACCATTTCTGACAATTCTCAACCTCACAATCCCAAGAATATTCCCGTCCTTTCATATAAGAATCGAATTCATCTTTGAACTCTTGCAACTCCTGTTCTGCCAATTCCAATTCAATCTTATAACTCTGTAAACAATCTTTTTCCATTTCAATGTATTCTTCTACTGTATTATAAGATTGTACATACTCTTGTTTCTCAGAATTCCATCGTACTAAAGTCTCCCACCCCTGAGGATTTGAGATTTCCTTTTCGCCTCTGGATATGTCCTCTCTGGCACTTTCAATACGTTCCATTATCTCAACAAGATCTTCATATGTATAGCCATAGGCGCCTTGCGATCCTATGCAGAATGTCGTAAGATTTTTTTCCTGTTCCTCCATAAAAATTCCCAGACTCCTATCTGCCCATTTCGTTGCATACATTCTTTCATCACTTCCATTAGAATATGTTCCACCCACAAGATCACCTATAAAATTTTCCAACAATTCTGATGCAGTGACACCATAATTTAATGCTGTCACTGCGAGCCTTTCAACATCAGCGTCCGACAAGTTTATATTATATTTCCTAGATTTAATTGATTTAATTTCCTCTTCCTGTTCAATTCTTCGTAGTAATGACATATGCATATCCTCCTCATATAATTTTTATCGGGATAGAGAGGAATCGAACCTCTAATAACAAGATGTTACAGTTAGGAGTAAAGAAAACACCCCGCATATGCTCTGCCAACCGAGCCACTATCCCATATTCTCCTTTAATCTCGAAATTCCTTATTAAACACTTCATCTGGATTCATTCCGTTCCTAAGACATCTTCGTATAGTTTGTTCTTTCTCTTGCAAATTCAATTTTCGAAGTGCTGAAGAAATGGAATTATATAAAATTCCATTAACTATAATCGGTTTTCCTTTTCAGCTTGCCATTCTTGTCTTTTGATCCTGTGCATCGGCAGATTGTATCTGGTCGCACTTCAAAAATTCCATTTCCCTCTGTAAAATCCTCAAAACAATCATATTCTGCTTTGTCCGGGCACAAAATGTATGGAATACTTTGACCAGTCGATACGTTCTGCAGGGTCAATGTACTCTTCGTTCATCCATTTCGCAATCGCTTCTTTATCCTTTTTACATCTGCCATTTTCTCCACAGTTTAAACAGTCGTTACAGACATTCTTAGAACAGACCATTGTTTCTAAGCGTTCCTTATGTACGGCAACTGCCTGTCCTGTTATAGCAATCTTTAAAATTTCCTTTTCAAAGTATTTCTGATTCTGCATAATGGGTCCTTTCTAATGATGAGTAATTTCACTTTGACATCAGGTAAACCGTGTCGTTTTCAAGCTTTATATCATATTTATCTAAGTTGACACCATTAAGGTCGAACCCGTCTTCGACAGGGTTGCCATTGATGTATATTTTATCGCCGTCTTTATAAGCTTCGATTGCTTTATTCTTTAAATCGTCTGCGGCATTGAGAGGACTTGAAGGACACATGACAATAAAGAAAACTCCGAGAGTAAACGCCGCAATCGAAAGGAAAATAAGCGGGTAATTTTTTTCTTGAATTGTAAAAATAAAGTAAAGAATACTTATCAAAAACATTATTGCCGCACCTAATAACGCCATTACATCTACCACTACCATCACCATCACAACACACCTCCAAACCCATTTGACTTTGCTACAGTATCACTCATGGTCTGCTGTTTCTCGCTGCAGTAATTAGCATCTCCTACGCAAAGATAACAGCAATATCTACAGTACTGTGTCATAATCGCCCCTCCTACAAAATAAAATCATCCTCAAAAATTCGATTATTTTTACACTTAAACCATTGCAACATATCATCAGACTTTAGCTGTTTTTTCCACTCTTCCCACTTTGTAGGAACAAATTCTTGCCATTGCAAATCCGGAAGAGTTATTGTCAGATCATCCTTGGCCTTATCATCTACATTAAGTGGGGGATGCCATAAATTGATAAAGTAAATCTCATACAGATTCATGTCTGCTTCAGTCTTTAGCATGGTGTATTCGATTTTGGTGACATTATGTATATCAATCGCTCTGTGCATTGGTTTGTTGAACATGTGCCCACGGATCCGCGCTTGCAATGGTTGCTTTGTGCGCCCCAAGTATACAAGATGCTTACCGTACCATATCCGGTATAAAATAAAACCTTGTGGACTTGCCATCCTTATTCCTCACTTTCTGCCAGCTTTGCCATTTTCCAACTCATATTCGTAATCCTCCTTCTGGTTTCTCCGACATGGTTACACCTCTAACAGTTCTAACAACTTATCTCCTCTTAAAATTCTAAATCATGTATCAATCTTTAAATCTCCCTCTTTATACTTGGTTAAAAGCTGCTTGATGATAGACTCCATTTCATCAACACTAGTTCCCTGTTCAAAATAACTCTCAAGTTCCTTAGTTTTAAATGTAACTTTCGTTTTAGGTTTTTCCTTCGGTGTTTCCACAAGCAGTGATATTACTCGTTCATAGGTAAGCGGCTTTCCTTCCTGTTTAACCGTCTCTCTAAGAATTTTCGCCTGCATCAGATTCGGTATACTATGAAATTGATCAACGTACTTGTATAAAGCCTCCTGACTATCAGCGTCTAAAAAGGCAAGTTCAACACCGATCTGAATGGTAAGTTTTCTTTTATCGATCATTGCCAGAAAATCATCTGACAAATAAGATAAACGAACATATCGCTGCACCTGCCGCTTGGAATCCTTACCGGCTCCAACACTCTCCGCCACTTCCGTTCTGTTATTTCCCAGTTTCTTTTCCTGATCAAGACACATGCGATAAGCCTTTGCTTTTTCACTCGGTAAAATTTCATCTCTACCATAGATATTTGTGTGTGCCATAAGTTTTGTGGCTGTATAATCGTCTACATCAAGAATAAAAGCCGGCACCTCTTCAATGTTGTTCCATTTTGCAGCCTCTGTTCTACAATGTCCTGCTAATATTTCATACTTATTGTCAGTACTTGGTCGTACTAGAATCGGTTGAATAATACCATTCTCTTTTACACTGTCTACTAATTCCAAAAATTTTTCAGATTCTGTGTCAACGCGAAACGGATGATCCTTAAACGGAATTAGTTGGGATACCCGCAAAGACTTTTTATCATCGGATTTAACATCCTCTTTTTTTAATTCCTGCTTAACAGTTGGATCCAATAAATAAGATGTATCCATCTGTTGTAAATTCTGAAATATATTCTTTTTAGGCATAACATTCACCCCCATTACTCTTTCTTCTCAATTTTCACAAATTCGTCAACAAAATCTCCGAACACCATTGCGGAAGAATTTTTCGGCGCATACTTGAATATACTCTGTCCTTCACCGTCCGATTCAGAAAATCTTACCGAGTTTGGAATATATGTATCAAAAATATTGATTTTTCCCTTATAATTCTCACAAAAATATGCCATGACATCTTTGTCATTGTTTGTGTTGATTCTGACCATTGTAAATAAAATTCCCAATATTTCTGGTTTGTTTCCTGTTCCATTAAGTTTCCGGATCTGATTGATATATCCAAATAAATTCTGCATAGCACCAGCGCCTAAAAACTGAGGTTGAACCGGAATAAGTACTGCATCTGCACAAAAAAGTGCATTTGTCACATAAATTCCAAGTCCCGCCGGGCAATCGATAAATACATAATCATACTTATCTCTAATCGTTACCATGTAATTTCGAAGTGTAACTTCACGCTGCATTGCATACATGAGTTCTGTTTCAAATTTATGTAAGCCCTTGGTACTGCAAATCACATCTATCCCCTCATTCTGATGCACAATAGCATAATTTTCCGGAACATCGTCACCTTCCATCTCTGCTTTCAAAATATCTAGGATTGTCGGATCAGTCGGCTGTAAAAATAACCCCAAAGAGGTTGTAAGGTTCATAGATGGATCCAGATCAATCACAAGAACTTTTTCCCCTTTACCCGCCAATCCTATAGCCAGATTTTTCACTGTGGTTGTCTTTGCGACACCACCTTTTTCGTTTACACATGCAATTACTCTACTCATAAGCTTTTCTCTCCTAACTGTAATTTGATATTGAAAATATAGTTGCTTTGTGTTATTATTTAATAACAATCGGGTAGTTAAGAATGTCATCTTCCTTATTTGGTTGATTGATGATTAGGTTCCTTGCGCGGAGCTTATTACTTAATTCCCTTGAGGTCTTGTTTTGCAGAACAAGACCTTTTTTTCTGTGATAACTTTTATTTTTGGAGGGCTACTATGACAAATACAGATTCTCTGGCTTCACGCATTGTTTACCTTAGAAATGACATTCTTCATATGACACAATCCGAATTTTGTTCTGCCTTAAAAATAAGTCAGACCTATCTTTCTCTTATTGAGGCAGGCAAAAAAAATATAACGAAAACTATCATTTCCAATATTTTGACAACTTTCAATGTGAATGCCGACTGGTTGCTCTCCGGAATCGGATCAGATCAGGATATATTTTTGGATAATGAACTTCCCAAAATATATCTGCCAGTTGCAAACTCAGAATCTGTATTAAACGAACTGCAAAAGCTTTGCTCTCTGTCAGACGATGAAACTTCGTTTATATCATGGTTTGTCTCTTTACCTGCCAAAGACCGCGCCCAATTCATCTCAAGCGTAGAAACCTTTTCTGCACTTGTCCGCTCCTACCCTCCTCGGTCTTCATGATTTCTCTTATGTCTCTTTTCGTTTTGCCAGATATTTTGTGCAATGTGTGACAGATCTTTCAGCACAGCTGCATTATCTATATCCTGAATGCAAAAGTCGATGGAGTTTCTATAGGCATCTATCTCGTTTGTTTTATTTTCAAGCATTTTTATTCTTCTTTCCGTATTATGTATCATGCAGAGTTGGCAGGAACGGTTATCGTATCCGTCATAATTCCAATCGTCATTTCTTCCAGTGTACCAGCAAGCGCATGATCAAGTTCTTTCTGGGAAGTAATCCCAAACTCCTTTAACAATTCTTTCAGATGTTCCGCCTGCTGGTTCTTCTGTATCTTATTTCCAATATCAGAAGTCGTTTTCCTCATTTTTATACCTTCTTTCCAGCATAAACCACCGATTGCAGTCGGTCGATTATTTATCAGCTGTCGATGCCTGTTTTTCTTGAAGATCCAGTCCAATAATAATTCCCTGGATAAGATTTCTCTTTCCTGGTGTAAGTGACATGATAGCACGTATAAAGTTTTTATCTTCATCACGCACTGTAGTAACATTTTTTTCGCTTGCCATAAATACACCCCCCTTCTTATTAATTCTTGAATCATTTTGCATTTCTACTATCGTTCATTTACACCTAACAGTGTTTTTGTTTGCAAGTTATTGCTAACTTGTAATCATATATTAGCCCTTAAAGGATTACTTGTCAACACTTTTCGCGTAAAATAGCATGTTTTTTTGTTGACAAGTTAGCATATATATATTATATTGAATTCAGAAAGAAGGTGATACAGTGAACTCAAGAATTAAGGAAGTTAGAGAAGCTAAAGGATTAAGCCAAGCCGATTTCGCCGAAATGCTTAATTTAAAAAGGAATTCAATTTCTTTAATTGAAGTGGGAAAAAGAAATCCTTCTGATAGAACTATATTAGATATATGTAATACGTTTAGCGTATCAGAAGAATGGATTCGAACTGGTAAAGGGGAAATGTTTATTGAAACCCCTTCTTCAACAATGGAACATTTAAGAAAAGAATTCGGGCTTGACGATTTCAGTTATAATTTGGTTCATCAATATTTAAAATTAGACACTGATCAGCGTCAAACCGTACGCGATTTCTTTTATAGTGTGGTTGTTTCTAAATCTTCAGATGATTTTAGCGAAAATCTATTCGAAGATATCCCAAAACCGCCTGAAGAAACAAAAAATAAAATTCAAAGTAACACAGCGGCAGACTAAATTTTAAAATACCTAATTTTTATGTATTTGATTCTCACAAGCACCACTCCTTTTTTCAAGAAAACTGGGCTTGTTTATTATAATTTTAATACACATCGAATAAAAAACGGCCAATGACTGCAATCATTGACCGGCTTATACCAGGCAACCGAAAACGGTCTTCTGATATTGGAAATAAGCACTCTAAGTATATCAAAGAAGACCTTAAAAATCAATCGGCTTTCTTTTTTATACCCTTTTTCGGTACCGTACCTGGAGAAAAGGACTATTTATGGCACAAAAAAAGATTCTAAAATTCTGGTCAAAGAAAAAAGCAGCTCTTTATGTCCGGGTATCCACACGATATCAGGTTGATAAGGACAGTCTCCCTTTCCAACGCAAGAAATTAAAAGAATACTGTAAATTTTTAGGACTTGACGATTACACCATTTTTGAAGATGATGGATATTCTGCAAAAAATACGGATCGACCTCACTTTCAGGAGATGATGTCGCGCATCCGGTCTGGGGAATTCTCCCATTTAATCGTTTGGAAAGTGGATCGTGTCTCCCGGAATCTTCTTGACTTTGCAGCAATGTATCAAGAATTAAAAGATCACAAAGTCACTTTCATATCCATGAGTGAGCAGTTTGACACATCAAATGCAATTGGCGAAGCAATGCTTAAAATCATTCTGATATTTGCGGAGCTGGAAAGAAATATGACTTCTGAACGTGTAACCGGTATCATGCTTGATCGTGCAGAGCAAGGTTTGTGGAACGGCGCACGTATGCCTGTTGGCTACCGGTGGAACGATAAAACAAAATTTCCCGAGCCGGATCCGGAAGAAGTCAAAATTGTGCAGCTTATCTTTACCATGTACGAGGAATGCAAATCAAGTATAAAAATAGCACGATACTTAAATGATAATAATATTAAATCAAAGCGTGGTGGGCAATGGACCTCTAAATTGATTCATGATATTATCCGAAATCCTTTTTACATTGGGACATACCGCTATAACATGCGCGAAAGTGGACGCGGTACATTAAAGCCAGAAAATGAATGGATTATACGAGAAAAAAATCATACTCCTATTATCAGTGAAGAAAAATTCCAACGCTGCAATGAGATTATGGATCAAAATGCTTCCAGCCGCGACACATCCGATCTCCGCGCCCAAAAGTATATCCATACTTTTTCCGGACATCTTATCTGCGGTAAATGCGGTGCAAATATGATCGCATCAAAGGATCGCGCCAGAGCAAACGGTTGGCGTCCATCCATGTATCGCTGCGCCCAGCGTTCTAGGACGTTACACTGTGATAACTCCCGAACTATAAATGAATCATATATTGGTCCTTTTGTATTTAACTATGTTGCAAACCTTGCAAGAGTTCAAAAAAATTTCAAGAATATATCAACACCCGAAAAAATGGAAAAAGAACTCTTGAAAGGCAAGACATTTGAATGTGTAGCTGGGATTCTTCCGGAAGACTTAAATTTAACCTTTCAGGCACTCTCCTATCATCAGGTAGGAAACGGAACCTATGTCCCGGATATTGACTTTCTAGGCGATTCTGACACCGCCCAAGGGCGTGATCAAATTGAATTGTTAAATGCAGAGATTGAAAAATCCAAAAACGCTGTCACGCGTCTGACAGATGTTTATTTATTCGATCCTGAATCCATGACAAAAGAAGAATTTGCAGTTAAGCGAAAGGAGCTTACGAGAAAAATCGAAAATATGGAACATCAGCTCGCTGACATTCTAAAAGATGCCAAGAATGATGAACCGACTGATATGGCATTTATAAAAAAAGCATCCGCATTTCTAGTTGCTCAAAGAGTCGTCTCAAAAAATTTTGTTGATTATATTGGAATGGCTCAAATCTTGGACAATGAGATTTTGAAAGACTTCATTAATCAAATCATCGATAAAATTGTTGTATTGGACGGACGAGTTCAATCAATTACATTCGTGAATGGTTTAAAACATGAATTCCGGTATGACTCTCCTGCGGAATTACCTGTATGCAAGAAATGTGGTGGACGTATCGGTTCAACATGCGGTTGCCGATCACGAACGTTCGATTTTGCCGGTAAACGCTACCAGCGAATAAAAGTTGGTGATCCACGCGACAGTCTTCATGAAAAGAAAAAACCAATCTGTCCGAAGTGCTATGCCCAGGAAGGACGTTGGCATCATTGGGGTTGCTCGTTAGAAATCTGTCCGATCTGCAGCAAATTTCTAGCCGAATGTGAGCATGGAACGAATAGAAAATAAAGGATAAGCGCCTTGAATTTATGTAAAAACGACTTCTAAAAACTCCTGTATAATGCAGATAAGGGCAGAACCCA